>WNGF01003165.1_pt1 | contig 40423 bp, 45 predicted proteins | sample 5400641 | NCBI WGS metagenome assembly WNGF01 (sample SAMN13153371, study PRJNA577476) | soil metagenome | isolation source: 80 cm soil or saprolite under grassland replicate 2 | place: USA:California | collected 2016-06-15 | reverse complement strand
GAGACCCTCACTGCAAGGAAGGACGACACCGCAGGACTCGCCGTCGCGTCCGACGAGCGAATCGAGGCCTACCTTCTTTACGTGAAGCGCGACATGGAGGAGACGGAGATTCTATCGCTCGGCTCTTTCATCGACGATGACGGAGCCCGTCTGAAACAGCTGCTGTCTCGACTCCGCGCGCGAGGCATGAAGACCTTCCGGTTCCCGAAGCTCCACCCGGCCGAGATCTCGAGGGAGTGGCTGGAGACGCTCGGTTTCAGCCCCGCCGGCGGGCATCTACTCTACGCAGCGACGGCGCGGTCCGCCTAATCAGTAATGCGCCCCTCGCGCATCGTCCGCGCCGGGCCGAGTTTGTCGGACTCCACCAATGTCCGGGCCAATGTCGGGGTGACCCCGCGGCTTCCACCATGTGAACCAGGTGTGTCCGTGCGCCTTGCCGCGGCGGATGTACCAGATGAAGTAAGGAACCCAAAGCCCGATTAAGAGCACAACCGCGAGCAGGATGGCAGTCGAAGTCTCCATTTGCTCAGCTCCTTCCGCTTGGGGGATTTCAATGCAACCTGCGGTCCCGGCTGCGAGCTCTTCTTGCGGCTGCGGCGGTGTAAGCTATCAACCCTCGAAAGATCGCAAATGAAGCGCTACCACGACATCGTCGGCGACGGAGGGTCCAGAATTCTCGAGCAGGTAGCCGAGCAGCGGACCCGCATCACCGACGGGCTCGCCGGGGTGCGTCATCTCGTGGCCGTGGGCTCCGGCAAAGGCGGGGTCGGCAAGAGCACGTTGACGCTGCATCTCGCGGGCGCTCTGCGCGCCCGGGGGCTTCGGATTGCGATCCTGGACGCGGACTTCAACGGCCCTTCACAGGCGCGCATGGCAGGCGTCCAGGAGGCGCTGTTCGTTCCCCCACCTTCGCCCAAAGGCTTCGGCGTGGCAAGCGGCAGCCACAAGGTTTCGCTCCCGCGGACCAGGAACGGTATCGGGGTCTTCTCGATGGGCTCGCTGATCCCGGAGTCGGAGGCGCTCGAGTTCGAGAGCGCGGCGCACGGAGAATCCCAGACGTGGCGCGCCACGAGAGAGTTCGCTCTTCTCGGCGAGATCCTCGGGGCCTTCGAGTGGGGAGCGCTCGATCTGCTGCTGTTCGATCTGCCGCCGGGAGCCGAGCGGACCGTCCAGTACGCCGATTTCCTCGGGCCGCGGACCTCGTTCCTGCTCGTGACGATCCCTTCCGAGGTGGCACGGAGCGTGGTCGCGCGCTCGGTTGCAGCTCTGTCGAAGGGACCCCATCGCCTCCTCGGTTACGTCGAGAACATGAGCGGCTACTACTGCCGCGACTGCAACGCCATCAAACCCCTGTTTGTCTCACCCACGACATCGGGCTTCGAGATCCCCTGTCTCGGCACCGTCCCGTTCGATCCCGAGCTTGCCCGGCACTGCGATCGGGGGATCCCTCTTGCGGAACTGCCCGAAACACCCGTTGGCCGGGCCCTGGAGCATGTGGCGCAGCAACTTCTCGACAGCCTCGAATCGACCACGCCAGCCTCCGCTCACGCTTCGGGTGAGCTACGGCCAGGCAAGGAGCCTCGCCGATGAAATTCCTCTGCGTCCCGTGCGACAGCCCGATGAAGCTGCAAACCATCGGCCCTCCCGAGGGGGGCTCGCTCTCGGTCGTCTACGCCTGCCCCGAGTGCGGCTATGAGATGGCGATGCTGACGAATGCGTACGAAACGCAGATCGTCCAGTCGCTCGGCGTACGCATCGGCCCCTCGACAGGGACAGGCCGCGGCCCCGCCGAAGCTTCAGCGGAGGCGGGCACGTCCGGCTCCGGCTGCCCGTTCGCCGCGATGGTCCCGGGAAGGGAAGGCACGCAAGAGAATGCGGGACACACCGCATCGGCCGGCGAGCCGACTCCCGTACGGTGGACTGCCGACGCGGAAGCGCGGCTTCTGAAGGTGCCCGACTTCGTCCGTCCCATGGCGCGGACCGGCATCGAGAGATTCGCCCGGGAGAGAGGAGCGGCGGAAGTTGACGAGAAGATCCTCGACGAAGCTCGCGATTTCTTTGGTATGTGATCGAGCGTCTCGAGATGAATGCGAGTCCCTTCGCCCGGCCCTACATCGTCTCCTGGAATCTCACCTACCGCTGCAACCTCGCGTGCGAGCACTGCTATCTCGACGCCGGCGGCACGCCCCTGGTCGGCACGGAGAACTTCGCCGATCGGAGCGAGCTCGGCACCGAGGAATGCTTCAGGGTCATCGACGAAATTGCCGCCTTCGCGCCTGAATGCCTGACCATCCTGACGGGCGGCGAGCCGCTCTTAAGGCGCGACATCCTCGAGATCGTCCGGCGCGCGGCGGAGCGTGAACTGTGGGTCGTCGTCGGCACCAACGGCGTGCGCATCACAGAGAACGTGGCGCGGCGCCTCGCGGAGGCCGGAGCACGGGGACTCTCGCTCTCCCTCGATGCTCTCGATCCCGATCGTCACGACCGATTCAGGAAGGTGCGTGGCGCGTGGCGAAATACCGTGGAGGGAGCGGAGATCCTCAACAGGACCGCGCTCACCTTCATCGTGCAGACGACCGCGGGCTCGCACAATCTCGGCGAGCTCGACGCGATCGCCGATTTCGCGCACGATCGGCTCGCCGCCAAAGTCTGGAATCTCTACTTCCTGGTGCCGACCGGGCGCGGGCAGTTCGTGTCGGACATCACCCCCGCGCAGTATGACGAGGTCCTCGCCTCGCTCTACCGGATCCAGGGGAAGTACGACGGCCGGATGCTCGTGAACGCGAAGTGCGCTCCGCACTACATCAAGACCGTTCTGGAGAATGGGTCCGGTCTGTCCACCATCAGGACCTACTCTGGAGGGGCCGGGGGATGTCCGGCGGGCACGCACTACATGGGGATCAGGCCGAACGGCGATGTCACGCCGTGTCCGTATCTCCCGGTCTTCGCAGGGAATCTTCGCAACTCGAGTCTCGCGGACCTCTGGACGTCCTCGGAGCTGTTCGCCGACATTCGGCGACGCTCATCGCTAGGGGGGCGGTGCGGAGCATGCGAGATGAACGCCCAGTGCGGGGGCTGCCGCGCCCGGGCCTACGGGATGACCGGCGATCTGATGGCCGAAGATCCGCTCTGCACCCACACACCCGGCAAGTTCGCCGGGTCTGCCCTTCTCACGCTCCGCGGCGCTGCGGCCGTCTCCGGGGAAAAAACCTTCCGCCTGAAGGCGGAAGCCACGCGATCGGAGGGGGTGGGGGACGCGCTCGCGGCCCAAGCGATCGAGTACGGCCGCGAATCAGAGACGACGATCGCGTGGGACGATGACGCCGCCGCTCGCATGAAGAGGATCCCCGCGTTCGTACGGGGGATGGTCGTGAAGGCGGTCGAGGATTCCTGCCGCAAGAGCGGCATCAGCCGCATCACGGCAGAGGAGCTGGAGCGGATCCGCGCGCGAATGCCGACGCCCAAGATCTTCGGCTAGCGCGGCGATCGGATCCGGATTCAGTGATCCCGGGATCAGAGGATTCACTGATACGCGGATCAGGGATTCACTGATACCCCGATTAGGGATTCACTGATACCCCGATTAGGGATTCACGGATCAGGGATTAGGGATTCGCCTGTGTGTCCTACCGGAAGATATCCGACTCGTTCTCCTTGACCTTATCCTCCATCCACTTCTGGAACTCCTCGGGGCTCAGGACGGTGATATACGCCCGCATCCGGTAATGACCGAGACCACAGAGCTGCGCGCAGGCGATCTCGTACTGGAACTCGGGATTCCCTGTTCGGGTCCGCATCTCCGCGGTGGTAACGTTTGGCACGAACCAGATGGGGATCGTGAGGCCGGGGATCGCGTCCTGCTTCACGCGGAACTCGGGCACGTTGAAGCTGTGAATGACGTCCTTGCTCCTGACCTTCACGATGATCGGCTTGTTCGCGGGAAGATAGAGCTGATTGAGAGTTGTGACGTCGTCCTTCGCCGAAGGATCGGACCGATCGATTCCCAGAGGGTTGTCCTGGAGGTCGATCAGCTTGATGTCCGTCCGGCCGAATACCCCGTCAGGGCCGGCATACCGAACGTTCCACGCGAACTGCTCGGCGGTGACCTGAACGACCAGCGCCTCGCTCTCCGCGGGAATGCGATCGACCCTCGCGGCCCAGAGCGGGATCGAAAATCCAAACAGGAGAATCCCTTCGACCACCGCCACACCGACCTCGAGATAGCTCGACCTGTGCGACTTGACCCCCGTGTAGTTCGCCACCGGATGCCGCGATCGCCGGAAACGGACCAGGGTATAGGCGAGGAACCCTCCCCACCCGACGAACAAGATCAGCATGAACACGTGCACGTAGCCGATCAGGTAATCGACCTGCCCGCCCTGAGCCGTGGCGAGCGCCGGGAGTCCGAGCCAGTGAGTCATGATGTTCTCGACGCCCCTTGGAGCTCCGACCATTCGGTGTCGAGCTCGATCTCAGCGATGCTGTTCGCGCGCTTGCGCAGATAGAGGAAGAAGCCCACGAACGCGCCCTGCACCAGAAGGGTGATAGCCAGCATCACCAGAACGCCGAGCTTCGTCCCGGCGACCGTCGAGGTCTCCTCCGCTCCGAAGCATTGCGGGCAGGCGAGGACGCTCGAGCCGCCACCGATCACCACGGCAGCCGCCGTCGTCAAGACGCGCCTTCGCAGCTGCGCTGCTACGGCGAGGCAGGCACTTCTGAGCCCGTGGCGCAGCCGCAAACGGGCGCTTCTTGCCTCGCCGAAGCTCGACTTGTCCGCCGTAGCGCGAAGCGCGAAGGTGGAAGAGCGGAGGCGCGCTTGCATCGCCGAAGCAGCGAAGCTGCGGAGGCGGGTCATCGCAGCATCCTCGTCTTGCGCAGGAACCACCGGTCGTAGACGATCAGGCCGAACGACACGCCGAACGCCGCGATGGCTGCGAGCAGGCTTGCGATCCCGTGCTCCCGCCCGTACAGGCCCAGGCACCACACACCGAAGAGCACCGCGAGGACCGCGGAGAGGAGGATCAGCAGCGCGTGGACCCACCTGAGGTTCATTAGTGAATCCAGTAGCCGTTGTGGACGGTGACGGCAGGAAGAGCCAGCAGCGCGAAAAAGAAGACGGCGGTCAGCACGAGGACCGCGTAGATCAATTTCTTCTCGGAGATCAGGTGCATGAAGTAGCACGCCACCAGCGATCCCTTGACGGTCGCGACGAGCAGCGCCACGGTAACGGCAATCGCGATGGGAAGGTGGAGATACGAGATCACCACCGTGATGATTGTCAGGGCCGTGAGCGCGACGAAGACGGTGATGTAGATCCTGACGTGTTTGTCGATATCGACTGCGTGGTCGCTCGTCATGCCTTCCACCTACAGAAGATACAGGGTCGGGAAAAGGAAGATCCAGACCAGATCCACGAAATGCCAGAAGAGGCCGCAGTTCTCGACCCGGTTGGTGAACCACACCGGATTCGTCTTCCAGAGCTTCGAGCCGGGGCCCCAGAAATAGGCGTTCACCGCCATCCCGCCCAGCACGTGGAGCATGTGCAGACCCGTCAGGGTGAAGTAGATCGCGAGGAAGTTATTGGTGCTGGGATACAGGCCGTTCTCGAACTTGTGGCTGTATTCGAAATACTTGACCACGAGGAAGACGCCCCCTAGCAGGATCGTCGCCCCCATGTAGATCCGATAGGTCCCGAAGCGCTGGCGCATCAGCGACGCCCAGGCCATGACCATCGTGACGGAGGACGAAATCAGGACGAGCGTGTTGAACGTGGCGAGCGGAACGTTCAGAATCGTGGCTCCCCGCGGCCAGCTCGGTGCCCCGGTCCGGATCAGGATGTAGCTCGCGAAGAGAGCTCCGAATAGCATGACTTCCGAGGCGAGGAAGAGCCAGATGCCGATCTTGCCGTTCGTCAGCCCGGTGTCGCGGCGCGCGACTACGGTGTAAGGAATGTCCATTCCGAATTAGACCTCACACTGCGGCAGGAAGTCCTTGGCCGCTCCGGGAACGCTGTACTCGTAGGGCCCCCGGTACGCTTCCGGCGCAACGCGGAAATTGCCGTGCGGCGGAGGCGAGGGAGCCGCCCACTCGATTGTCGTAGCCTGCCACGGGTTGTCCCCGACCTTCTCCCCCTTCCAGATACTCCAGAAGAAATTGAAGATGAAGGGAATCTGGACGATCGCAAGGATCCACGCGCCCCAGGAGGAAACGACGTTCAGGTGGAGGACCGGCTGCGCGAAGGCGTAGCTCGCCCCGCCGTCGAACAGGCGCCGCGAGACGCCGGCCAGCCCCATGATGAACATCGGCATGAAGACGACGTTCATGCAGACGAACGAGCCGGCGAAGTGAATCTTGCCGAGCGTCTCGTTCATCTTCCGCCCGGTGGCTTTCGGAAACCAGTAGTACAACCCCGCGAAGAGGGCGAAGATCGTCCCCGGAGCCACGACGTAGTGGAAGTGCGCGATGACGTAGTACGTGTCGTGCAGCGGGATGTCCGCGACGTTCAAGCCGAGCGGAAGCCCCGTCAGCCCGCCGATGCCGAACATCGGCAGAAACGCGACCGCGAAGAGCATGGACGTGTTGAAGCGTATCGATCCGCCCCAGAGCGAGAGGATCAGGGCCGTGAGGATCACGACCGATGGGATCGAGATGATCATCGTGGTCGTCTGGAAGAACGCCGCCATCGCCGTCCCCATGCCGGTCATGAACATGTGGTGCGCCCAGACGATGAACGACATGAAGCCGAGGAAGACGAGCGAGTAGACCATCGCACGATAGCCCCACAGCGGCTTTCGCGTGTTGTTCGCGATGATCTCGGCCACGATTCCCATCGCGGGAAGGATCAGGACGTAGACTTCCGGGTGCGCCAGGAACCAGAACAGGTGCTGCCACAGGATCGGGTTGCCGCCGCCGGCCACTGCGAGGGCCTGGCCGCTGACCACGAGGCCGCTCGGGAGGAAGAAGCTCGTGCCGGCCAGACGATCCATGAGCTGCAGGATCCCCGCGGCCTCGAGCGGCGGAAACGCCAGCAGAAGGAGAAAGGCCGTGACGAACTGGGCCCACACGAAGAAGGGGAATCGCATGAAGGTGAGCCCCTTCGCGCGCAGCTGGATCGTCGTCGTGATGAAGTTCACCGCTCCGAGGAGCGACGACGTGATCAGGAAGATCATCCCGATCAACCACATCGTCTGGCCCGTGCCCGCCAGGACGGAGAGGGGCGCGTAGGACGTCCACCCGGATTGCGCGGCTCCCCCGGGGACGAAAAAGCTGGCGAGCATCGTCACGCCGCCGAGGAAGAAGAACCAGTAGCTCGCCATGTTGAGCCTCGGGAATGCCATGTCCGGGGCTCCAATCTGGAGCGGGAGCACGAAATTCCCGAATCCCCCGACGCCGACGGGGACCACTCCGAGGAAGACCATGATGGTGCCGTGCATTGCTCCGAGCTCGTTGTAGAACTCGGGGAGCATCGTGCCGCCCGGCATGCGGGCCTCGCCGAATAGCTTGCCGAGCAGCGGAAACGCCCTGCCCGGGTAGGCGAGCTGATACCGCAAGACCATCATCAGCGAGAAGCCGAAGAGCAGGAACAGGAGACCCGTGATGGCGTACTGGATCCCGATGACCTTGTGGTCCGTGGAGAAAACGTACTTGCGCCAGAAGCCGAGCTCCTCGTGATGGGCTTCGTGCGCGACGTGCGCGCCGGGTGCGGCGACAGCTGCTGGCTCACTCATGCGGCTGTTCTCCAGTTCGCTACTTCGCGGCGGTGGCGGCGAATTTGAAGTTCTGGGTCTTCGTGTCGTTGGCGCCAACCGTCACCGAAGCCGTCTGCGGCCCCAATCTCTCGTGCCAGGCAGTGATCTCGTACGTCCCCGGGTCGAGGCCGGAGATCGTGAACTTCCCGTCCGTGCTCGTCACCGAGTAGAAAGGATGGGTGAAGACGCCGAGGTAGGCGCTCATCCATGGGTGGACGTCGCACTTGATGTGGAAGATCGACTCCTCCTTGGTGAACGTCGTGGTCACTTCCTTGAGCGTCGCCGGCATCGCCCGATTGAACGGCGTGTTGATCTTGGGAAGCGTGTGGATATTGTGGAGGACGCCGTCGGAGTTGAGGATCCTGTAGGGCTGACCGACCATGATCCCCATCACGTGCGGCTTGTACTGACAGCCATTCTGATCAATGACCACCGGAGTCTTGGGAGCGGGCCAGGTCTTCCCGGCCGGCAGCCCCTTCGAGACCCACACCATGATGTTCCCCATGGTGTTGCCGTTGCCGAGGGCCAGCATCTCGTTGGGCACGGGTCCGGAGTGCTTCTTGGCGCACGCGGGGTCGGCGTCCATGGCAAGCGGCCTGAGCGTCGGGGCTTTCCCGTCGAACGTAACGGTTCCGGTGATGGACGACGCGGCGACGGCGACGCCTGGCCACATCGATAACGCGACCAGCCCGGCCACCAGGCGCCACCTGTTCCCACTCCAGCGCATGCTCGGCTCCTTGATCATCTTGGTCATCGCAAACCTCGTCTCCGTCGACGCTGTCTTCCGCCCATCTTCGAGAGGGCCGAATGTACACCGGGCCCGCTGTCGGTGCAACCCCGATCCGCAGACGCTCTCGAAGCCGTCGAGCTCAATTCTCTCGATCCGAACTCCAGCTGTATGCGGGGAACCTACCTTGCATTGTATTCACTAGCCCTTCTTCCAAGCTCGTGAGCTGGACAGACGAGGCAGGAGGCCGATATGCAACTGCCACTGGGACTCTCAACGGGGTGGGTCATCGGCATCGCGCTCTTTCTGCTGCTCCTTGTTCCGTATCTGATCTGGGAAATTCGTCGAGGAAAGGCCCGCGGGCACACGTGGTTCACGTGGTGGAAGCCGGCTGGTCACAGCGACATCGGACCGGATACGGGACCAAGGCCGACGACGCGCGACGGCGTTGATCAAGCGCGCGACGCGCGGTTCTAGGAATAGTTCGACCGCCTCCCCCTCCTCCTTTTTGTTGCGCGCAACTTGCCGCCGTCGATCCGCCACTGACCGAAACGATTGATCGACGCGGGCGGAAGCGCCGTAATTTCTGGCTATACTGGGTCGGCCGGCACGGTTTCGCCGGGCCGACTCTCCACAACCACATCGTGACGAACCTCACAGAAGATCTGGCGTCGCTTCGAATTGAACAGAGTGCCCGGGCGGCCGGCGGCCGCCGCGGTGTGTGGATTGCCGTCGTTCTGATCCTGGCGATCGCGGCGGTCGGAGCCTGGAACTGGTCCCGATCCGTCCAGGCCGCGCCTGTCAAAACGGCGACGGTGGTGGCGCAGACGGGGGGCGGCGCAGCCGCAGGTTCGGTGCTGAACGCCAGCGGCTACGTCACGGCCAGGCGCCGGGCGACCGTCTCCGCGAAGGTGACCGGCAAGGTGATGGACGTCTTCGTCGAGGAGGGGCGCGCGGTCCGCAAGGGACAGGTGCTCGCGACGCTCGACGATTCGCAGGTGCGCGCGGCGCTCGCGGTCAACGAGGCGCAGCTCGAAACCGCGCGACGCGGCGCCGCGGAAGACGAGGCGAAGCTTCGGGAAGCGGAACTGACGCTCGGCCGGCGCGAACAGCTCGTGAAGGACCAGGTGATCAGCAAGGCGGAGCTCGATGCCGCGCGCGCCGAGGTCGAATCGCTCAGGGCGCGCATCGCGGTCGCGCACCAGCAGGTGAAAGTGTCGGAGAGCCTGGTGAGTCAGCGCCGAACGGACCTCGCCGACATGCAGGTCAGGGCGCCGTTCGACGGGATCGCGATCTCGAAGGACGCGCAGCCCGGAGAAATGATTTCGCCGGTGTCGGCCGGGGGCGGCTTCACGCGATCCGGGATCGCCACCATCGTCGACATGTCGTCGCTCGAGATCGAAGTCGACGTCAGCGAGAGCTACATCAATCGCGTGCACCCCGGCATGCCGGTGGAAGCCGTCCTGGACGCGTATCCGGACTGGCGCATCCCGGCGCACGTCATCACGACGGTGCCCTCGGCCGATCGGCAGAAGGCCACCGTTCGCGTCAGGATCGGATTTGAGAAACTCGATCCTCGAATCCTGCCGGACATGGGCGTGAAGGTGTCGTTCCTCAACGAGCGCCCCGCGACCGAGGCGGAAGCGGCGAAGCCGCGGCTGCTGGTGCCGACCAAGGCGGTGCGGGCGGCGGACGGCAAGTCGATCGTGTTCGTGCTGCGGGAGGGCCGCGTGGAGCGCCGCGCAGTGAGCGTCGGGACCGCAACCGGCGATCAGACGGAAGTGCTCGCAGGCGTCACCGCGGGTGAACAGGTCGTCGTGGAAGGCCCGCAGACCCTCAAGGACGGCGACAAGGTCAAGGTGCAATGATGTCCAATTCCCTCGTCACGGTTCGCGATCTGCACAAGGTATTCATGCGGGGCGGCGAGCGCATCGACGTCCTGCAGGGTGTCAACCTCGATATTCCCGCGGGAGATTTCCTGTCGCTCATGGGGCCCTCGGGGTCCGGAAAAACGACGCTGCTCAACCTGATTGGCGGGCTCGACACGCCGACGGAAGGATCGATCACGGTCGGCGGCGATCGGATCGACAAGATGTCGGGAAGCAAACTGTCGGCGTGGCGCGCGCGGCACGTCGGGTTCGTGTTCCAGCTCTATAACCTGCTGCCCGTGCTGACGGCGGCGCGCAACGTCGAGCTGCCGCTGCTGCTCACGAAATTGAGCAAGGCCGAGCGGCGCAAGCGTGTGGAGGTTGCTCTGTCGGTGGTCGGCCTCCGCGAGCGCATGAACCACTACCCGCGCCAGCTGTCGGGGGGCCAGGAGCAGCGCGTCGGCATCGCGCGCGCGATCGTCACCGATCCGACGATCCTGCTTTGCGTCGAGCCGACCGGCGACCTCGATCGCAAATCCGGCGACGAGATCCTGGATCTGCTGCAGGCGCTGAACCGCGATCACGGCAAGACGGTCGTCATGGTGACGCACGACCCGCACGCCGCGGTACGCGCGAAGCGCACGCTGCACCTCGAGAAAGGCGTCCTCGTGTCGGAGGTCGCGGCATGAAGTTCTTTCCGCTCGTCTGGCGCAACCTTCTCAGACGGAAGGTCCGCACCATCTTCACGCTCCTCTCCGTCTTCGTCGCCTTCCTGCTGTTCGGGCTGCTGATGGCGATCCGCGCGGGCTTCACGGCGGGCGTCACCATCGCGGGGGCAGAACGACTCGTCATGATTGACAAGATCGCGCTGATCAACCCGATTCCTCTCAGCTACCTCGAGCGCATCAAGTCGACCGAAGGGGTCAAGGATGTGACGCATGCGAACTGGTTCAACGGCATCTACCAGGACGCAAAGAATTTCTTCCCGAACTTTGCAGTGGATCCGGAGAGCTGGCTGCGCGTGTATTCGGAGCTCAAAATTCCGGAAGATCAGAAGAAGGCCTGGCTCGCCGATCGCACAGGCGCGCTCGTCGGCGTCACGACGGTGCGCCGATTCGGGTGGAAGGTCGGCGACCGCGTTCCGCTGCAGGGGGTGATCTATCGCCGCCCGGATGGCCTGCCCTGGGAGTTCACTATCGACGGGTTCTATGACGCCGACGAGAAGGCCGTCGACAAGACACAGTTTCTCTTCCACTACGACTACATGAACGAGACGGTCCCCGCGGCGTCTTATGGGCACAACATGGTCGGGTGGTACGTCATCAAAGTCGCCAACCCGGCGGAGTCCGAAGCGCTGGCCAAGAAGCTTGACGCCATGTTCGAAAACTCCTCCAGCGAAACGAAGACCGCGACCGAGAAAGCGTTCGTCAAAGGGTTCGCCGATCAGATTGGGGATATCGCCACCATCATGATCGTGATTGCGACGGCGGTGCTCTTCACGATCCTGCTCGTCTCCGCGAACACCATGGCGCAGTCAATCCGGGAGCGTACGAACGAGCTCGCCGTCCTGAAGACGCTCGGGTTCACCGACGCGCGCGTGCTGCGGCTGGTGCTCGCCGAATCCTGCTTCATGGCCGCCGTCGCGGGGATACTCGGGCTCGCGACTGCCTGGGGACTGTTGACGCTCATCGGCGACCCGACCAACGGCATGATTCCGAACATGTATCTGACGCCCCGCGATCTCGCGCTTGGCGTCGCTATCGTTGTCGCACTGGGCGTCGCGACCGGGTGCGCGCCCGCAGTCCAGGCGAGCCGGCTGAAGATCGTCGACGCATTGCGGAGGAACTGAATGTTGTCCCAGGTTCTCGCGGTCACGGGCGTCAATCTCCTCTCGATCCGACAGCGGCTCGGAGCCTCCGCGGTCGCCGTTCTGGGGGTCGTCGGAGTCGTGGTCGTGTTTGTCGGGGTGCTGTCGATTGCGGAAGGCTTCCGCAACGCCATGCGGACGACCGGTGACGAGGACACCGTCATGGTCATGCGCTCGGGCGCGGACAGCGAGATGACGAGCGGACTCTCCGGCGAGCACGCACGTCTCGTCGCGGAGAAACCTGGCATCGCAGCGGATTCCGCAGGACCGCTCGCCTCGCCCGAGCTCCTCGTGATCGTCAATCACCCGTTGCGCAGAAGCGGCACCGACGCGAACGTGCCGATGCGCGGCGTCGAGCCGCGCGCGTTTGCCGTCCACGACACGCTCCACGTTGTCGAGGGCAGGAACTTTGTCCCTGGAAAGAACGAGGTGATCGCCGGACGCGCCGCCTCGAAGCAGTTCACCGGGCTCGACGTCGGCACCACCGTCAGATGGGGGCAAAACGAGTGGCAGGTCGTCGGGATTTTCGAATCCGGCGGGTCCGCAGCGGAAACGGAACTCTGGTGCGACGCCAAAGTTCTCCAGGCCGCATATCGGCGGGGGAACTCCTATCAATCCGTTTACGCGAAGCTTGCATCCCATGACTCGTTTGCGACGCTGAAGGATGCGCTCACCACGGACCCGCAGTTGAAGCTCACGCTGATCCGCGAGCCCGAATACTACGAACGCGAATCGGAGACGCTGCAGACCGTCATCCGAACCGTCGGCTTCGCGATCGCCGGACTGATGGGACTCGGGGCGCTCTTCAGCGCGATCAACACGATGTACAACGCGGTCGCGAGCCGGGCGCGTGAGATCGCGACGTTCCGAGCGCTTGGCTTCGGCAGCGTGCCCGTCGTGATGTCCGTGCTCGTCGAAGCGATCCTCATCAGCCTCCTCGGCGGCGTCATCGGCGGGGCGATCGCATGGGCCGCATTCGACGGGTTCCAGACGACGACGATGAACTTCCAGTCGTTCAGCCAGGTGGCGTTTGCGTTCGCGGTGACGCCGAAGCTGCTGGCGCTTGCCCTGTTTTACTCGGTGCTCATGGGCCTGCTTGGCGGGCTCTTCCCCGCCTGGCGCGCCGCCCGCCTGCCCGTCGTTACTGCGCTCCGCGAACTCTAAGGATCTGGCTCGGTACGGGAGTATTTACTATCCCCGTATCGATTCCAGACGCACCGTGACAGGCTGAAGTACGAATTGAGTTCATCCATAAAGGCCTCACCCGGACCTTCTGGTTGACGCCACTCACCATTTCCCTCATTAAGTACTGCGAGTTGTGCAATTTATAGGGCTTGTGCCTCACGGATTTGCACTGTGAAAAGCTGGGAAGTCCTGCCGGCACACGGGTTGCTTTAAAGACCCCACTAAAAGATTTTCCATAGACGGACCCGCGGGAAGGGGAACCCATGCGTATCGACGAAGTGCTTCAGCGAATCCAGGGTGAATACGTGGAAATGCCCGGACTTCGACTGACGGCCGCGCAGGCGCAGCGCCTGTGGGGTCTCGAGCGCGACGTTTGTGATGCGCTGCTTGGGGCCCTCGTCGATGCGAAGTTCCTCGCGCAGACGCGCGACGGCGCTTTCATCCGGCTCGATGGCGCCCGTCCGACGCAGGTCACGAACGTTCGTCGCGGAGGCCAGACGCTGGCCGTCGCCTAGTTGCACCCGCCAGTGCCGGCAAGCTGACTACCTGCCTCGTCAGCTAACAATGCCGGCCCGCATCCTCGTTCCCGGGCGGCAGTCGCCCGCGGCCAGGTTTGTCGGAGGCTGAAGGCTTTTCGGGCCTTCAGCCTTCGACATCACATCTTCAATACCGTCTTCGCTTGTCCGTTGGTCGGCTTCGCTGTTCGTTCTGCGGCTTCGCTGTCCGCGATTCGTTGTACGTTTATCCCCATGCTGAAACCTGGAGATGACGCGCCTGACTTCGAGCTGCGGAGCCATCGCGGCGCGTCGGTGAAGTTATCGGACTTTCGCGGAAAGAAGAATGTCGTGCTCGCGTTTCATCCGCTGGCGTTCACGCCGGTGTGTGCGAACCAGATGACCGGATACGAATCGGACCTCGCGCGGTTCGAGCGCGCGGGCGCGGCGGTGCTCGGCATCAGCGTCGACGCGCAGCCCGCGAAGGCCGCGTGGGCCAAAACGCTCGGGCCGATTTCGTACGACCTGCTCAGCGACTTCCATCCGCACGGAGAGGCCGCGCAGAAGTACGGCGTGTTCCGTGCGAAGGACGGCATCTCCGAACGCGCGATCTTCGTCGTCGACAAGCAGGGAAAGATCGCGTGGTCGAAGGTGTACCCGATTCCAGAGCAGCCGAAGAACGAAGAAGTTCTGCAGGCGCTGCAGGGTCTCGCGTAGCCCTGTCGCTGGTCGCTGGTCGTTACCGCAGGGTATCGATCGCCGTTACGCGCGCGATCCGCCACGTCCCGGCGGTTTTCTGGCAGACCAGCGAGAACTCGCGTGCATCGCGCGATTCTTCTCCCGTCGACACGCTCCGCCGCAGGAAGCTCGCCGTCAGCAGCACGTCGGCGGCTTCCGCGCCAGGCACCATCTCCACGCCCACGTCGTCGAGCTCGAGCCGGAAGGCAGCCGTGCGAGGCTGCAGCCGCGCGGCCATCCCCATCACCGTGTCGCGCCCGTGGATCGGCGTCGCCCCCTCACCAAGCTCAATCGTCACGTCGTCCGTGAAGTAGCTGCCGATCTGCGCCGCGTGCGCGAGCGTGCCCAGGCCGTCGGTGGTGCTGGTGTTGATTTCGTGGCGCAGCGACTCGATGCGCTGGCGGATTGCGCGCTCGTCGCCGCTCTCGCGGCCGCGCCACGCGAACCAGGCGACGGCGGCGAGCGCCAGGACGACGATGGCGCGGATGGCGTGGCGCCGGTTCAAAACAGCAGCTTCCCGACAATCCGCGACACGTCGACGCGGCCGAAGTCGTGATCCGCGGCGCGCATCCCGCGGTTGTCGCCGACGACGAAGTATTCACGCTGCGTCAGTGTCACTTCGGGAACGTCCCACATCCGGCGATTGCGGACGTACGGCTCGTTCAGCACGGCGCCATTCACGTAGACCTGGCCGTTGATGAACGCAACGCGTTCACCGGGGAGCGCGATGATGCGCTTGACGTAGAGGACGTGGGGCCCCGCGAGGCGAATCGCAATGACGTCGCCGCGCGAAGGTCTGGCATAGGAGTACGCAACGCGGCTCACCAGGTGCAGCGACCCGGACTCGAAGGTCGGGAGCATGCTGATGCCCTCGGCGCGAACGGGAATCAGCACCCAGCCGAACGTGATGAAACTGATGCCGGCCAGCACCACCACGCGCACGAGTGTGCGGCGCGGGTGACGGCCAAAGACGATCCGCCGGGTCAGGCTCACTGCTATTCCGGGTCGCTCGGGGAGAATCCCAGAGTAGCAGAATCGAATCCCTAATCCCTAATCCCTAATCCCTAATCCCTAAATCGCGAATCCCTAATCCCTAATCGCGAATCCCTAATCCGACAATCCGCGAATCCCTAATCAGGGGGATCCGCGAATCGCGAACCGCGAATCGCGAATCGCGAATCGCAAACCGCAAACCGCGAACCGCAAACCGCGGCGACTCTCACCGCTTCCTATACGGCGCAACGGTATCCACTCCCTGCGCGATAGGGACATAGATGGTCGAATCGCCGCGATGCGCCGCGTACACCGGGAAACCATGCGACTCGCCCACGCGCGTCATTGAGCGGAGGTCGAGCGAGACGGGCGGACCGGCGCTGAACCAGCGTGCGTTGTCGAACTCGACATAGATCGCGTTGGGTGCGCCGGGGCGAACGCGTGCGGGACGGCGCGCGACGCTCGTCGCGGTGCGGCCCGCTGTGCCGGCCGGCTGCGGTGCAGGCGTAATGGTCGGCGACGGTACGGGCGGCGCCGCAGCAACCGGCGGCGGGAGCGGTTGATCGACGATCACCGGAAGGCCGACGAACGGCGGCGCGGGCGCCTGTGCGATGGCTGGCGATGGTGCGCCGAGTGGCGAGGCCGCGGTGGTCGGGCCCACGGACGGAGAGAGGGCCGGAGAAATCGCCGGCGCGGCACTACCCTGCGTCCCCGCCAGGTCGAGATCGCGGCGCCGCTCGTATGGCTGCATCATTCCGCCACCGACGGGAACGAAGATGATGCTGAACGGCTCGATGGTCGTGCGCGCATAGAGCGAAACGCCTCGATAGAATCCGGTGCGAACCATCTCGTTCGGCAGGAAATGAATGGCTGCGCCTCCCGGATAGTAAAGGTTGCCCGCGAACACCAGCGGCTCGCCCGTGCGATACCACGTCTCGTTTTCAGCCGCGACGAGCGGGGCCGGCGTTGGCAGGATGGTGACCTGGCCCCATGATGTGCTGACCGATGTGATCACAACGGCCGAGGCAAGCAGTAGACGAGCTGGTCCTGTCATGGCACGCTCCGGCAGGTTTGAATACCAGTCGCGTGCCAGAATCGGCGGCCTCTGAAGACGCCGCCCTACTTTCGTGCGTAGGGCGCGGTCTTCAGACCGCGCCGAGCTTTTTGCGCCAGTATCGCGACAGTCCCTGCCACGAGTAGTCGAGGCGCCCCGCGCGGCCATACTGCTCAGCCTCGTGCTCGCCGACCTTCCGCTTGATCCCGGTCAGCGCTTCGTCGAGAAATGCCCGCTGCCGCTGGTCGTCATCGAGTGACGAATTGGCAATCAGGCGCCGCACAATCTGGCTCCAGGATTCGAGGTTCTCCATCATGCCCTGGAAGTGCGGACGCGCGCCATGGACCGGACCGAAATGCGTGAGGAACAGCGTGTCGGGATCCCACTGGAGGATTCGATCGACGCTCGCGCGCCATGCTTCGAGATCGATGTCGGGAGGTGGCGTGGGCGGCATGATGTAGCCCAGCCCGTGCCGCCGGATACCTGCGGTGTCTCCGCAGAACGCCATCCGCGTCGAGCGATCGAAAAAGCTGACATGGTGCGACGCATGACCGGGCGTGTAGGCGACATGCAACTCGCGTCCGGCGACGGTGATGCGCTCTTCACCTTTGAGAACGCGGATGCGGTCGGACGGCACCGGCACGAACTCGCCCCACAGGCGCTCCATCTCGCCGCCGTACAACCGCCCGGCGCTCGCCATCAGCTTGGATGGGTCGATCATGTGCGGCGCGCCGCGCTCGTGGACGAAAACCTCGATCTCGGGATTCTCGCGCACGAGCGATCCCGTCCCGCCGGCATGATCGAGATGGATGTGCGTGAGGAGGATCTGCCGGACGTCGCGGAGAGAAATACCCTTGCGCTCGAGAGAACGCCTCAGATTCTCGATCGTCGTCGACGGACCGGGATCCACCAGCGCCACGCCCGAGGCGCCGTGCAGGACTGCGGTTGCGATGATTTCGGGGACGCCGAGGAAGTTCAGATCGACGTAATCCAGACCCGCCGCGAGTGTCGTCATTGAAAGCCTGCCGCGCCGAAGCCGACGCACCAGCGGCCGGCGAAGGCGGGATCCACGAATTCTATCACCCTGCTAAAATTGGAAGAGCACATGTCCGGAACCGAACGGCGGACCGACGGCGAGCTGCTCTGCGGGGTGTACCCTCATGAAGTTGCCGAAACCAAGGTTGATACCGTCATTGAGCGCGCGCGTGAAAACGGCTTTCCGCTCCGCGCCGCCATGGAACCCGAATAGTGTTTAGCCAGGCCCTCGAAATCGTGCTGACGGTCGCTTATCGCGAGGCGACCGCGCGGCGTCACACGCACCTGACGCTGGAGCACCTGTTGTACGCGCTTGCGCACGACCAGGACGGCGAGCGCATTCTCACCGCGTGCGGCGCGGACCTGCCGAAGCTGCGGCGCGATCTCGACACGTACTTGAAGGAGTCGGTCGAGCAATACTCGCGCGGCCAGCAGAAGGAGCCGGAGCAGACGCTCGCGTTCCGGCGGGTGCTGCAGACCGCGGTGCTGCACGTCCAGAGTGCCGGCCGCCAGGAAGTGCAATCGGGCGACGTGCTCGCGGCGACGCTTCAGCAGAACAAGTCGTACGGCGCACAGCTCCTCGCCGCGCAGGGCATCACGCGTCTCGATGTCCTCGAGTACATCACGCACGGCATCTCGAAAGTCCCGTCCGGCAGCAACGGAGCGGGCTCGGAGGGAGAACCCGACGAGGCCGAAGCCGGCCAGGGGGAGCGCGGAAGCGGAACGTCGCGCGATCCGCTCGCCGCTTATGCGATGAACCTCACCGCGCGCGCACGGGCCGGAGAGCTCGACCCGCTGATCGGCCGCACCGACGAACTGCAGCGGACGATGGAGATTCTCTGCCGGCGCCGCAAGAACAATCCGGTCTTCGTCGGCGATGCCGGTGTCGGCAAGACGGCTCTCGCCGAGGGACTCGCGGCGCGCCTGCTTGGCGACGACGTCCCGGACCTGCTGCAGGGGGCGGAAGTCTTTTCGCTCGACACCGGCGCGCTGCTCGCAGGCACGCGCTTCCGCGGCGACTTCGAGGAGCGCTTCAAAGCGGTCATCAACGCGCTGTCGAAGCGGCCGATGCCGATCCTGTTCATCGACGAGATTCACGCCACCGTCGGCGCAGGTGCGACGACGGGCGGCACGATGGATCTCGCGACGATGATCAAGCCGGTGCTGACGACCGGCCAGCTGCGCGTCGTCGGATCGACGACGCACGAGGAGTTCAAGCACGTTGAGAAGGACCGCGCGCTTGCGCGGCGGCTGCAGAAGATCACCATCGAGGAGCCGTCGATCCCGGAGACCGTCAGGATCCTGCAGGGACTCCGATCGCGATACGAAGGGCATCATCGCGTGAAGTACAGCAATGACGCGCTCGAGGCGGCGGCCAAGCTCGCGGCCCGGCACCTGCGTGATTACAAGCTCCCCGACAGCGCGATCGACTTGATGGACGAGGCGGGCGCGAAGATGCGCCTCAAGGGGGGAACGGAAATCGGCGCCGAACAGATGGAGGAAGTGGTCGCGCGGATGGCGCGGATCCCGGCGAAGCAGGCGTCATCCTCCGACAAGGATCGTCTCAAGGGGCTGGAAGAAGCGCTCGGCCGCGTCGTCTTCGGGCAGGCGGAAGCCGTGCGGACCGTCGCGCGCGCCATCAAGCGATCGCGCGCCGGCCTGGGACAGCCGGAGCGCCCCGCCGGCTGCTTCCTCTTCACGGGACCGACGGGCGTCGGGAAGACGGAGCTGGCCAAACAGCTCGCGCTGCATCTGGGCAACGAATTCATTCGCTACGACATGAGCGAATACATGGAGAAGCACGCCGTCGCGCGGTTGATCGGCGCGCCCCCGGGATATGTCGGCTTCGAACAGGGGGGCCTGCTCGTCGACGGGATCCGCCAGCATCCGTACGCGGTGCTCCTCCTCGACGAGATCGAAAAAGCCCACCCGGACATCTTCAACATCCTGCTGCAGGTGATGGACCACGCGACGCTGACCGACAACAACGGGCGCAAGGCGGACTTCCGGCAGGTCGTCCTGATCATGACGTCCAACGCCGGCTCGCGTGAGTTGAGCAACGCGAGCATTGGATTCTGGGAGTCCGGCGCGTCGACCCGCGCCGTCGACACCCGTCAGAAGGCGGCGCAGCAGCGATCGAAGCAGGCGATTGAGAAAGTCTTCAGCCCCGAATTCCGCAACCGCCTCGACGCGATTGTGTCGTTCGACCCGCTCACGCCCGCGGTAATGGAGACGATCGTCGAGAAGTTCGTCCTCCAGCTCGAGGCGCAGCTGGCGGAGCGGCGCATCGCGATCACGCTCGATCCCGCCGCACGCGCGTGGCTCGCGGAGAAGGGATACGATCCCGTCTTCGGCGCGCGTCCGCTCGGCCGCGTGATTCAGACAGAAGTGCGCGATCCGCTGACGGACGAAATCCTCTTCGGCTCGCTCGAACACGGCGGCACGGTGACCCTGGGCCTTTCCGACGGCAAGCTGACGTTTGCGTTCGAAGCGCGCCCTGTGCCTGCGCCGGCACCGGCGGAGTGATCTTCCGGCTGAAGCCGGAAGCTACGTGGTTGAAAGCCCCCGCGGAGTGATCTTCCGGCTGAAGCCGGAAGCTACGTGGTTGAAACATGACAGATAAAGAGCACGAGATTCCGGTGAAGGTCATCGATCGCCGCTGGTGGGCGCGCGGGGACGATGGTGCGCCCGACGTGGCGCGATCGACCAAGCCGACTTACGTGGAGGAGCTCGAGCGCCAGCTCGCCGAGAAAGATCGGATCGCGCAGGAATACATCGCGAAGTACCGCCAGGCCGCGGCGGAATTCGACGAGTCCCGCCTGCGGCTTCGGCGCGAGATATCCAAGGACATTGAGCGCGGCCGTCGCGAAATCCTCGCAGACCTGCTCGACATCGTCGATAACCTCGACCGCGCGATCGAATCGGGACGGCAGGCCGCGTCAGCGGATGCGCTGCTCCAGGGAATCGAGATGGTGCGGCGGCAGTTCCTGTCGAAGCTCGAAGGGCTCGGCGTGAAGCGCATCGAAGTCGACGGGCAGACGTTCGATCCGATGAAGCACGAAGCGATCAGCACGGTCCCCACGGCGAGCCCCGACGACGACGGCCGCATCGTCGGCATCGTACGCCACGGCTACACGATCGGCGACGACGTGCTGCGGCCGGCATCGGTCGCCGTTGCGAAAGCCGAGGCGGGAGTCGCGAAGCTGCCGGACGCGCCGTGAGGGCCATGTCTGAGGTTCGCCGGTTGATGGCGTACTCCGCCGTCATCGGCGGATTCGTCCTCGCGATCGCGCTGCTGCTGCAGACGGGCGATCGCTGGTTTTCTGTTTCCGCCGGAGCGCCGCTCGCGGCGCACGCCTCAAAACTCATCCCCCGCGATGCGACGAGTGCGTGGATCGCCAATGTCCAGCAGCCGCTTCCGGTGCTGATCGTGCAGCTGCTGCTCATCATCAGCCTCGCGCGCCTGTGCGGCCGCGCCGCGGAATCGTTGCGCCAGCCGCCGGTGATGGGGGAAATCGCCGCCGGTATCATGCTCGGCCCGTCGCTTCTCGGACATTTCGCACCCGGCGCGACGGCCATGATCTTTCCCGAGCATTCCCTCGGAGTGCTGCGCCTGCTCGGGCAGATCGGCGTCATCGCTTACATGTTCCGCGTCGGCCTCGACCTCTCCCCCCAGCACCTGCGTCATCGCGCACGATCGGCCATAGCCGTCAGCCATTTCAGCATCGTGACGCCGTTCCTGCTTGGTGTGCTCGCCGCGTTGCTCCTGTTTCGCGACTACGGACCTCCCGGCGTGACGTTCCGCGCGTTCGCCCTCTTCATGGGAATCGCGATGAGCATCACAGCCTTCCCGGTGCTTGCACGTGTGCTCGAGGCGCGCGGTTTATCGAGCACACCGCTTGGATCGACGGCACTGACATGCGCGGCCGTCGACGATCTCACCGCGTGGACCATGCTCGCCTTCGTCGTCACGCTGGTGACTGCCGGCGGCGCGGGCTGGCTGCTCGCCGTGATGCTGATCGTCGGTGCGCTCTTCGTGCTGCTGATGACCTCCGTCGTCAGGTCCGCCGTGGCGAGATTCCTGGCCGCCGATCGTCCGCTGACGATGGGCCGCTCCGCGGTCGTTCTGGCGGTCGCGTTCGCCTCGGCCCTGTTCACGGAGTTGCTCGGGATCCACGCGCTGTTCGGAGCGTTTCTCGCCGGGGCGATCATGCCGTCGGATCCGAAGGTGCGCGCGCAGCTGCGTGGAAGCATCGAGAACGCGGGAGCGGTGTTCCTGCTGCCGCTCTTCTTCACGTTGACCGGCCTTCGCACGAATATCGGGTTGCTGGACGATGCGGGCAAGTGGGCGGTGTGTGCGCTGCTCATCGCGGTCGCGACCGCCGGCAAGCTGGGCGGCAGCATGCTGGCCGCGCGGTGGACGGGATCCTCCTGGCACGACTCATTCGTGCTTGGGGCGCTGATGAACACTCGTGGCCTGATGGAATTGATCGCGCTGAATGTCGGCTACGAGCTCGGGATCCTGTCGGCCTCGATGTTCACCATGCTCGTGCTGATGGCGCTCGTCACGACCGTTCTGACCGGACCGCTGATCGATCTTGCCGGGATCGTCCGCACGCGTCGGGCGGCGTGGGCCGTGGAAAGGCCTGCCGAGGGGTAAAATAGCAGGATGCCGCTATTTGAATACGAGTGCCGCGACTGCGGCAAGCCGTTCGAAGCGTTTGTGACCGCGGAGCGCGTCCCGGAGTGTCCGGCGTGCCACGGCAGCAATCTGGCGAAGCTGCTGTCGAGCCCCGGAATGGTGGGCGTGGCATCGGCGCGGGGCGAGAGCTGCGCGATGCCGGCCGCACCGGCCTGCGGCGACGGCCGGTGCGGGTGCGCGCATCAGAACTGAGCCGTCCTAGGGTTTCACGCGATCGAGCGCGGAACGCTTGCCCGGTCTCGGACCGGACGTTTCCTTTCCGCGCATCGCTTCCTTGCCAAACGCGCCGGCGATCTTGTGCGACGCGGGATGCGGCGCAAATCCGTGCCGGCTGTTGTCCATCTTCTTGGCTGTTGACGTCACACCAGACTTCCGCGAGGTCTGTCGAGCTGTCACCATCATGTCCTCCAATATTGAATCGGCGGGTCCCGTGCACCCCGCTTGGCTCGCTGTTGCTCAATAGGCAGCAAGCGGAGTACCAGATAATGTGACCCCATGCATAGACGCGCCGCCGTCATCGTCTGCCTCTGCATCGCTGGTCCCGCTGCGCTCGGATCGCAGCCGGCTGCATCGATTCGCGGGTTCACCACGAGTCACGCGGCGGCAGAGCGCGATCGCGAGAAGCAGTTCCAGGCGCTTCCGTCACCGTCGCTGCTGCGCGAGAACATGCGCGCGATCAGCGCCGAGCCGCACCACGCGGGCAGCGCAGGGAGCCGCAGGGTCGCGGAGTACATCCTCGGGAAGTTCAAGAGCTGGGGACTGAACGCGTCGATCGAAGAGTTCCAGGCGCTGATGCCGTACCCGACCGAGCGCGTCGTCGAGCTCGTCGCGCCCGAGCGATACGTGGCCGCATTGAAGGAGCCCGCGGTGCCCGAGGATCCGGACTCGGGTGACGCCAATCAGCTTCCAACGTTCAACGCGTATTCCGCTGACGGCGATGTCACGGCGGACGTCGTCTACGTGAACTACGGCACTGCCGAAGACTACGCGCAGCTCGCGAAGCTGCACGTCGACGTCAAGGGAAAGATCGCGCTCGCGCGGTACGGGCGGAGCTGGCGCGGCATCAAGCCGAAGGTTGCGTGGGAGCACGGCGCGGCCGGCTGCATCATCTATTCGGATCCAAAAGACGACGGGTTCTACCAGGGGGATGTGTACAGCGAAGGCGCATGGCGCCCGGGGTACGGCGTGCAGCGCGGAAGCGTCATGGACATGCCCGTGCATCCCGGCGATCCGCTTACCCCAGGCGTCGCGAACGAGCCCGGCTCCGCGCCTGTCGATCGTTCGACGTCGAAGACGATCCTGAAGATTCCGGTCCTCCCCATCTCGTACGACGACGCACTCCCGCTGTTGAAGCATCTGAAGGGACCGGTTGCGCCCGAAGCGTGGCGCGGCGCGCTTCCGGTCACGTATCACGTCGGACCTGGCCCTTCCAGAGTGCACCTGAAGCTCGCGTTCGAGTGGCGCACGCGGCCGCTGTATGACGTCGTGGTCCGCATCGACGGCTCGGAATCTCCTGACGAGTGGATCATCCACGGCAACCATCACGACGCGTGGGTCAACGGCGCGTCGGATCCAACGAGCGGCAACGTGGCCTTGATGGAGACGGCGCGGGGGTTCAGCGAGCTGTTGAAGCATGGCTGGAAGCCTCGGCGCACCATCATCATCGCGTCATGGGACGGTGAGGAGTGGGGACTGCTCGGATCGACGGAGTGGGTGGAAAAACACCAGCAGGAGCTCGCGAAGAAAGCCGTGGCCTACATCAACAGCGACAGCACGGGAAAAGGCTGGCTGTCGATGAGCGGCTCGCACTCGCTGCAGGCGTTCATCAACGAGGTCGCGCGTGATGTGCCGGATCCGCGGGGCGGCCCGAATGTGCTCGAAGCCAAACGCGCGCGGCTGATCGAGCAGGCGCCCAGCGAGGCGGCGCGCGCGCCAATCAGGGCGCGGCGCGATCTCGCGATCGACGCGCTCGGCTCCGGTTCCGACTACACGGCATTCCTCGACTACCTGCAGATCGCCTCGCTCGACCTGGGGTTTGGGGGAGACGGCGGAGGGGGCGTGTACCACTCGGTGTACGACTCGTTTTACTGGTATACACATTTCTCTGACGGCGATTTCGTGCACTCGGCGGCGCTCTCGCGTGTGATCGGCACCGCGATCATGCGGCTGGCCGACGCGGACGTGCTGCCCTTCGAGTTCCGCGGCATGGCGGCGACGTTACGCGAGTACGTCGACGAGATTGCGAAGCTGCCGGGCGTCGCAGGGAAGCTGGACGTTGCGCCTATTCGCAAGGCGATCGCGAAACTCGAATCCGAAGCCACGAACTACGAAAAAGCGCTGCAGCGGCTGGATCGGCTTGACACCAGTCGCGACACGCATCGTGCTGATCTCGTGAGGCTGAACGAGGCCCTCTACACGAGCGAGCGCAGCTTCCGCCATGACGCCGGACTGCCGAGACGCGGGTGGTTCAAGCACCTGGCGTACGCGCCAGGGCTGTATACCGGCTACGGCGTCAAAACGCTTCCGGGCATCCGCGAAGGCATCGAACAGGAGCAGTGGGACGAGGCGAAATCGTTCGTGCCGATCGTCGCCGACGCGATCAGGAAGCTTGCGGCGGATGTGGATCGCGCGACGGACCTGCTGAAGGCGGCTGCAAAGTAGCGAGCGCGATCCCGGCGGCGACCACGACGTTCAGCGAATCGACCTCCGGTGAGATTGGAATGCGCACGCGCGCATCCGCGGTGTCGAGCGCCGCGCGCGTGAGTCCCGGCTCCTCGGCGCCGAGCATCAGCGCCAGCGGCTGCTCCGCCTCGAGTCCGGCGGCAAACGCCGTCAGCGTCGTCGCACCGGGATCCGGCGTCAGCGCCACGAGTTTGATCCCGGAACGCTGCAGCCACCGGAGATCGTCCAGCCACGAGCTGCTCTTCGAGAATGGCACGCGGAGCGCGGCCCCCATGGAGGTCCTGATCGCCTTCCGGTACAGCGGATCGCCGCTCCGCTGATCCAGCAGGACGCCCCCGACCCCGAATGCGGCGGCGACGCGGAAGAGGCCGCCGACGTTGTCAGGATTCCCCACCCCCTCCAGCGCGAGCAACCGGTGCGCCGCAAAGCGGTCGAGCGGGATCGTGTCGAGTGGACGCTTTGCCAGCGCGAGGCATCCACGGTGAAAGTTGAACCCGGCGAGCTCGTTCAGGATCGGCTGCTCGCAGACATACACCGGCAGGCTATCGCGGTACCGATCGGTCGAGAGTGCCGACCCGAGCGCCGCGACGGCCGCGGGCGTCAGGAGGACGGACTCGACGACGAAGCGATCCGTCTCCAGGAGGCGCCGCACGACCAGCCGTCCTTCGGCGACGAACAGGCCGCGCTCGAGCAGCCATGCCGAATCGGCCACGTGCGCGTAGGCGGCAACGCGTTCGTCCGAGAGGGACTCGATGCGATGAATCACTCGTTGCGAACAACGGATCGACGGCTTCGGTGCCGATCGATGACGTGCTGCCCCAGGCGCTTGCTGAAGAACAGCTTGGATTCCCCCGTGCGGTACGGATGCTGCACGAAGCGGACGACGTTGAAGTGGAGCTGTGCGAGCGTGCTGCGCATCTCGTAGAAGCGGTTCTTCGTCTTCACGATGATCTCGTCGAAGCCGTTGGCGAGCGCCCAGACTTCCTGCTCTTCGGTGAGCGCGCGGAAATGCCCCTGGCCGCGCCAGTCTTTCCGCGTGCCGCCAATCCACTGGTAAAGAATGCGGCGACCGTCGAACTGCACGACGTCTTCGAGCGATGCCACAAGGTCGGCGAGCTTGGGATCGCTTTCCTGCGCGCGGAGCTCGTGGGACACCTTGAACGAGACCGGCACGACCATTCCCGGATCGTCGGGGAGCGGCGCTTCCGCCATCAGGATCTGATGGTCGCGATCGGAGAGCCGCTGGATCACTTCCGCGGCCGTCTTCTTGCGCGGGAAGTCGAGAAAGAACTCCTCGATGTACTGGATCTCGAGTGCTCCCTGCTGGAGGGAGTACTGCTTGAGCAGGTATTCCACGGGCTCCTACTATATTACGGGCGGTACTCCCGCTCCACGTGGCTGCGCACCTCCTGCTCGCGGAACCACACCGGGCGCAAATTGTGATCGGCGAATATCCGGAGCTGATCGGCATTGTGCAGCGAGTCAGGCGACGACGACTGGCCGTACGCCACCACGGAGCGTGCCCGCACGCCGTTGGAAAAGTCGACGAGCAGTACCCAGGCGTCGCCGAAGCCCGCAAGCGGACGCCCGGCGCCGATCTGTCCTGCGATGTGCACTCGCTCGCCTGGCACGTCGTCGAACCGCATCACGCGATAGCACCCGAGCGCGCCATTGCCGCCGTCGCCGGGCAGGTCAAGGCTGCCGGCGCGGAAACGGTTCACGTCGCCCCACGCGACCCGCTCCGATCCGTAGGCCTCGCGCGTGGCGCGCACCGCGCTCGCGAGCGCCGCCACGGCGGCACTGCCCGCGCCAATCCCTGCCGGGGTCCTCGCGGCGTTCTCCAGCTGCCACGGCGTTTCAAACGGCGTCCGTGTTGTCGCCGCGTAATTTTCCCAGAACTTCTCGAACAGCACCGCGCCGCGGCTCTCGGCGGCGACGCGATCGTCCCACGTCTCGAGCGCCGCCGCCCCGTCGCGCGCCTCCTGCGGCGCCTCGGCGAACGCGGTGACCGCATCGATCACGCCCCGCTTGATGCGCTCGGCCAGCAGCATCCTCGTGTTGTATTTCAACCGGATCACATCGTCGACGCTGAAGCGCTCGCGGCCTTCGATCATGTCCAGCGCGAGCTGCGGGCGGAGCGCCAGCGGGCCGCGCTCGAACGATCGCGGGAACTTCGACATGTCCAGCGGATCGCGGAGCGAGACGAACTGCGGTGGGTTGTTCGAGCTCATCACGTAACCGCCGCGGGGATTGAGGATGCGCGGAAGATCGTCCACGGGGTGCAGCCTCGACCAGAGGTCCGTCGATCGCGACGCGGGTATGTCGAGGCGGTAGTCCTTCGACTCATCGCGAACGGGAAGCTGCCCGTTCCAGAGATAGAGGACGTTTCCGTCGGCATCCGCATACGTGAAATTCGACGTCGGCACGTAGTTCAGTCGCGCGGCCGCCAGCCACTCGCGCAGATTGCGCGCCTTGCTCATCACGTAGAAGCCTTCGAAGTAGCGGAACGCTTCGAGGCGCGTGGACTTCAGCGCGAACGCGCGATTCGCCGTGCGGTAGATGACCGGCCCGATATGCGAGCTCCAGAACGTCCGCCTTTCCGCGTGGAACGTCCCGTCGTCACCTCGCACGTCGATCTCAACGTCGCGGCGCGTCAGCGGCATGGAGCGACCGTCGAACACGTAGTGATCGGCCGCATCGGGATCGATCGACAGCGCAAATACGTCGTCGAGATCCGGCGCGTTGTTCGTGGTGACGAACGCGAGGTGCTCATTGAATCCCGCGCGGAGCACGGGGATCCCGGCGAGCGTCGAACCATAGAAATCGATTTTGCCTGGAACGCGAACGTGCGCTTCCCAGTACAGCGACGACCAGCTCAGGTGCGGGTTGCCCAAAAGAATCGGCTTACCCGTCGTCGTCCGTGAGCCTGCGAGCGCGAGCGCGTTCGACCCTGGCGCGTCGATCCACTCCTCCTCTTCATCGCCTGTCGCGGGCGTTCCCTCGTACTTTGCGCGAAGGAGCCGCGGCAGCGCGGGGCCGGAGAGCGCGTCGACCGCGCCCGCGCGGCTGTTCGCGAGCACGTCGACCGCGGTGATTTCCGGCATCCACGCGGGCAGCGAGTCGCGATGTTGGGACACGAAGCGGTTTACCCCTGCCGCATAGGCGGTCAGAATGGCGCGATACAGCGGCGAGACAGTGTCGAGTCCACGGCGTGCGGCACCGACGTTGTCGAACATCGCCATACCAACATCGTTTTCGAGCCCCGGCGCGCCAAAGTATTTCGCTTGCTCGCCGCGCGCGCTGATCATGCGACGGCCAATCTCGACCGCATGATCTTCGGCCTGCGCGTAGCCGAAGCCGAATGCGGCGGCTTCTTCGGTCGTCGCCGAGATATGCGGAATGCCGAAGGTGTCTCGACGGATGACGACCTCGTGCGCCAATCCGTCCGCTGACGGAAGTGCCATGCGAGGATGTCGGCAGGCCGCGGCTGCAGCGATCGCGATCAGCACTGGCGCCCAGCACGACCTCATCCCTCTTCGCCCACCGGCGCCACGTCGTCGACCGGCAGACCCGCGGAGACCTGCTGCGCGACAATCAGCTCGCGCGCACGGCCGCGGAGAAGCGGCAGCTGCGCGCCGAAGATGAAGCCGCCCGCGATGCACACCGCGCCGCCGATTGCCACCGTTTCGGGCGCCCCGACAGGCACCGCAATCGCGCCGGCGAGCAGCGCGCCGACCGGCGCCATGCCCATGAACATCATCGAGTACACCGCCATCACGCGCCCGCGCAGCCTGTCGGGCACCATCGACTGAATCAACGTGTTCGACGCCGCCATCTCGACCATCATGCAGAAGCCGGCCGGGATCAGCAGGGCCGCCGAGAGCCACAGCAGGCGCGAAAATGAAAACGCGATCAGGCTCGCGCCGAAGCCAATCGACGTCACCGCGATCCACCGTCCAAGCCCGCGAATGTGGCGTCGCAGCGTGAGAATCGCGGCACCCGCGAGTGCGCCGGTGCCCGAAGCCGACATCAGCAGTCCATATGCGTTGGCCCCGCCGTGCAGCGTGCGATCCGCAATGATCGGCATGAGCACGGTGTATGGCATCCCCATCACGCTCACGATGCCCAGCAGCAACAGCAGCGTGCGAATCGGCCGCGTATGCCATGCGAACGAGAACCCTTCGACAACGCTGTGCCACGTGGACACCCGCGGATGCACGTCTGTCCGGGGCGCGATCTTCATCAGCAACAACGCGATGATCACCGCCACGTAGCTGATCCCGTTCAGGAGAAAGCACCAGCCCTCGCCGACGGCCGCCACGACCAACCCAGCCACGGCCGGCCCGACGATGCGCGCGCCGTTCATCATCGAGGAGCTGAGCGCGATGGCGTTGACGATGTCTTTCCTGCCGACCATCTCGACGAGGAACGCCTGGCGCGCCGGAATGTCGAAGGCGTTCGCGGTGCCAAGCAGCGAGGCGAGCACGAAGATATGCCACACGCGGACACTCCCCTCGAGCGTCAGCGCCGCGAGCGCGAACGCGAGCACCATCATGGTGGTCTGCGTCGCGATCAGGACGCGGTGCCGATTCATGCGATCGGCGATCACGCCGCCGAACGGCGCGAGAATGAAGATGGGTATCTGTCCGGAAAACCCGATGAGGCCGAGCAGCGCGGCGGACCCGGTCAGGCGGTAGATGAGCCAGGACTGCGCAACCGATTGCATCCACGTCCCGATGAGCGAGACGAGCTGGCCACCGACAAACAGGCGATAGTTGCGGGAGCGAAAGGCGCGAAGCGCGGCGGGCAGCGGCATCCGCTACAAGGATGCCATTTCCGCGCTATTCTCTGCGAATGATGTTCACCTACCTGCGTCGTCTCGCGGCGTTGATCATGCGGCGGCCTGGGCCGTTTCACCCGTTCAATCCCCCGTCCGATCCGTATGCGGCCGTGCGGCAGCCGCGTCGCGGAGGGCCGGGCGGCCGAAGCTCCGCCGTAGCGCTGAGCGAGCCGGATCCGCCCAGCACCGTCCACGCGGTGGGGAGGAATCGCACGATCGCATTTGCGGTGCTTGCCACGGGCGGCCTGCTCGCGGCCAGTCCGCTTCGCGCGCAGAACACTGGCCAGCCGGCCGAGAAGCCGTTCGTTTCCGCCGGGCGGATTGACATCAACCTGTCCGGGGGCGATTACGAAATCCTCGCTGCCGCCGACAATCGCATTCGCGTGACCCTGACGCGGAATCCCGGCAGCACGAAAGTGGAAATCGCCGCCACCGGTTCGCAGGCGACCGTCAAGGTCACCGATACGCCGCACAACAACTTCAGCGCGACGATCGAAGTGCCGAAGATCGCAAACCTGACGGTCCACCTGACCGGCGGCAACCTCACCATCAACGGCATCAGCGGGAACAAGGACGTCGACAGCTACGGTGGCAACCTCACCATCGCGGTGCCGGACCCGAACGAGTACGCGAGCGTTGATGCGTCCGTGAAGGCGGGCGACCTCAGCGCGCGTCCGTTCGGCGGATCGAAGTCCGGGCTGTTTCAGACGTTCACGTGGTCAGGAAAAGGCAAGTACACGCTTCGCGCGAAGCTCGGCGCCGGCAACCTGGAATTGAAGTAAGCGCGGGCGCCGCAAGAACCCGCGGCGGCGTTCTGCGTGTGAGGAGCTGCATGCAGGCACACATGCTGAGATGTCTCGTCGCATTTGTCGCGCTCAGTGCCGCTGTCGTCGTTCGCGCGGGTCAGATTCCCGCTGCTGAAACCGTCATTGAAGATCCCGACGCATACGCCGTTTACGCGAGCCTCATCGCGCGCGACCCGCGCATGAGCGACGGCGGCAGGGCGAAGCGACTCGTCGTCCAGCGGGAGACGGTCACCAACAACGCGTGCACGGTTTCCGGCGGCGCGCTCGAGACCGACTGGAAGCCCGTCGTCGACGATTTCAAAATCCAGAATGCCCACGTGCGGTTCGTCATGCCCGACCGCGATCTCCGCGTGCCCTACGTCGTCGTCCCGCGCAAGGACATCATGGCGTTCTTCAGGAAAACTGGAGGCAACTGGCCGGAGTTCTATCGCCGGTATCCGGATTCGGGCGGCTACATCGAAATGTCCGCTGTCGGGTTCGATCGGTCGAAAACACGCGCGATGGTCTACGTGGCGCATTCCTGCGGCGGGCTATGCGGCAACGGCGCGGATCATCTGCTGGAGAAGGTGGACGGCGTGTGGCATGACGCCAATGTGCCTGGTATCACGTCGTGCATGTGGATTTCGTGATCTGGATGCGGGTTCGACGGCTGCCGTTTATCGTCATGCTCGCTGCGGGCGCCGCGGTGATCACTGCACAGGAGCAGCCTGAGTATCTAATCCTCAGGCGAGCGCTCGCGGCCGTCGAGCAGGCGGAGCCTCAGTGGCGTTTCCTCTCTGCGATCATGAACACGCCGAAGTTGATGGACGTCCTGGCTGAGATGCAAGAGTCATAGGGCATTGGCGTACCGGCTGAACGACGGGGGTTTCTTGTTTATGCTTACTTCCATGCTCTGTCCCCGATGAAGAGCACCGGTGACGATCGTGCTCGCCTTGATACTGCTTGGAGCCGGCTGTGGGATCGGATCTGCGAGAAAGGACGCGGAGGGATTCCCGCATGAGGGACATTCTCGAAGCGCACGGGCACCAGGTGAGGATGATTCACGAGAGGCGCGTGGGTGTAATCGTGTACGAAGACGACCTGCAGGTGATCGCGGAGCCGTTCGCGGATACGGAAACAGGTTAGAGCGCCCGCGCATCATCGCCTCTGGTGCGCGCGTCTGGTTCGATTCTTTTCGCGCTGACCCACTCTGTTGCGGCGCGGCAGGTTCCGCCTGCAGGATCCCGATCGCTACGATCCGGCCGTCACGCACCTGTAAGGCCACTCCCGCCATGATCTGACGCCGCGTGCCCAGGTGTGCGAGTCCCTGCGCCGGTCCGACGGTGGCATTCGGCGATACTTCGGAGTAGGGTGGTAGCCAGCGCCGCCTCTTACGTGAAACGAGTGCAGCAGCGGAAACGGGCCAGCGCATAGGAGGTCACATGGATTCGTCAGGCAAGGAGCCTCTGCCGATCGACGTGATCAACATGTCTCGGATCCGTGTTGCGGGCATCGGCGGCCTGGGCCTCGTCGCGATGGCGCTCGTCGTCGCATGGGACCTGCCGAGAATAGGACTGACCCTCGCGGCCGGCGCTGTCACGGGGAGCATTCTCGCGGTCGTCCTGATCCTGCGGCGGCGACAGACCGGAGCGATGCCATCGAGCGGACGCAGTCCCGGCGCAAATACGACACTCTCGATAGACACCCCGCTATCGCCCGAGAACGTGGACGACGCACGAATGCCCGCCAAACACGTGTCTGCTGTGCAGCCCGCGGGATAGTGCGCCGGCGCCGGCGGACGGCGCGTGGCATTCCGGCGGGCCCTGACGCGACCGTTCATCTCGACTGTCGCGCGGTAATCCGAATGCGCAAACACAATCCGGACAAGGATCCCGATCCGTCGTCGCTGGACCGTCTGACGGTGGAGTCGTGGCGCCGATCGGGGTGACGGCTGGCTGCCGTGCATATCGCGGATCTGACGGCGGAGCGGCGCGACCTCACCGAGCAGGCCGCGGCACTGCTGCACGCGACGTTCCTCGGGCGCAGCGACGACTGGCAGGATCTCGAATCCGCGCGGCAGGAGGTGGCCGCGTCAATAGACGCCGAACGAATCAGCCGCGTCGCGCTCGACTCGTCGGAACACGTGATCGGCTGGATTGGCGCGATCCCGACGTACGGAGGCCGCGTGTGGGAAATCCACCCGCTCGTTGTCGATGGGTCACATCGACGGCAGGGAATCGGACGCGCGCTCGTCGAAGACATCGAGCGCATGGTCGCCGCACGCGGTGCGTTGACGCTGTGGCTCGGCAGCGACGACGAGAATGGCGAGACGACCGCGAGCGGCGTTGATTTGTATGCCGACGTGCCTGGTGCGATCCGGAATCTGAAGAAGCTTCGTGGCGACCATCCGCACGAGTTCTACCTGCGGCTCGGATTCCAGGTCACGGGATTCCTGCCCGACGCGAACGGCCGCGGCAAGCCGGATATTTTCTTCGCCAAACGGGCGGGGCGACACGATGAGCGCGCACGAGATCAGCCGTAAGCCGGCAGCGCTGGACGCCATCCTCACGGACACGCGAGCGCTCGGATTCGACATGGTGTCGGATCCGGCTGTTGGAGCGATCCTCTCGGTTCTCGCGGCGTCGAAGCCGCGAGGACGCTTTCTCGAGCTCGGCACCGGCACCGGACACGGAACTGCATGGATCCTTGCCGGGATGGACGCGGCGTCTCACCTGGATACAGTGGACAACGATGCAGCGCTCCTCGAAGTCGCGCGCCGGCATCTTGGCAGCGACGCGCGCGTCGCTTTTCACCTGACCGACGGTTCGACGTTCCTCGACCGCTCGGCGCCCGCCGCATACGATTTCATATACGCGGACGCGTGGCCCGGAAAGTTCAGTCGGCTCGACGAAGCACTGACCCTGCTCCGGCCCGGAGGCGTGTACGTTATCGACGACTTGCTGCCGCAGCCCAATTGGCCCGAAGGTCACGCGCCAAAGGTGCCGCGATTGATCGAGCGCCTCGAGGAGCGCGAGGACTTCACAACCGTCACACTTGCCTGGGCGTCGGGCGTGATGATCGCGGTGCGGAGGACGCGATGAAACGCGCTCCACTCCTATTCGCGTGCGTCTTTGTCGTGGTGTGGCTCGCGGTGGGACCGTCCGTTCGTGGCGATTCACGCCAGCGCGGCGCCGGCACAAGGCCCAACATCCTCCTGATCACGGTTGACGATTTGAACTGGGATTCGCTGGGTGTGACCGGATCCCCCGTGCGCGATGTGTCGCCGAACGTGGATCGACTGGCGCACGAGGGCATCCGTTTCACCAAGGCACACGTGACGGTCGCGATCTGCCAGCCGAGCCGGAACGTGCTGATGACCGGCCGGTACCCGCAGAACGCGGGCGCGCTGGGCTTCGAGGACATCGCGCCGGACGTGCCGACGATCGTCGAGGCGCTCGCGCACGCAGGCTATTACACCGGCCTGATGGCGAAGACCGGACACGTGGTGCCGTCGCGCGCCGCCGCATGGAACGAGATCGTGCTCGCGAAACAGCTGAAGAACGGCCGGGGCCCGCAACTATACCTCGAACACACGCGCGCGTTTCTCGCGAGGGCGCGCGAGGCAAACAGGCCGTTCTTCCTGATGCTGAACTCGCAGGACCCGCACCGGCCGTTCGCCGGAAGTCAGCAGGAAGAGAACTTCAAAGCACGCGATGCAACGACAACGGAGCCGCAGTACGGCGGCGGTTTTCCGGACGTGGAGCACGCGTACTCGCCGGCGGACGTGAACGTTCCGCCGTTCCTGCCGGATCTTCCGGCGGTGCGCCAGGAAATCGCGCAGTACTACACGTCAGTGCGGCGCGCGGATGAGACCACTGGCGCGGCCCTCCGCGCGCTCGACGAATCAGGTCTTCGGGATCGCACGCTGGTGATCTGGCTGTCGGACAACGGCGCCGCGCTGCCATTCGCGAAAGCGAACGCGTGGCTGGACTCGACGCGGACCCCGTTGATTGTGCGCTGGCCTCATGTTGTGAAAGCGGCGACGCTCGACGATCGGCACCTGCTCGGCGGCGTCGACATCGGTCCCACGATTCTGGAGGCCGCGGGTCTTCCCAATCTCAAAGGCGCGGAAGGCCGGTCGTTTCTGCCGCTCCTGCAGGGCAAGTCCCAGAGCGGGCGCGATTACGTGTTCACGCAGATCGACCAGGTCTCTTCCGGAGCGTCGTACCCGATGCGCGCCGTCACCGATGCGCGCTACGGCTACATTTTCAACGCATGGCCGGACGGAAAGACCGAGATGCGCGTCGAGTCGATGCAGGGGCTGACATTTCCCGCCATGCGCGCAGCCGCCGCGACGGATCCGGCGGCCGCCGCGCGTGTAAAGCACTTCGTCTACCGGACGAAAGAAGAGCTCTACGACTACGCGAACGACCCGCACGCGCTGCACAATCTGCTGGACGATGGGCAGCACGAGGCGCTGGCGGCGAAATACAGGACCATCCTTCTGCGCCACATGAAGGACTCGGCCGATCCGCAGCTCGGCGCATTCGAGAAGTTCCTCGCGACACTATGACCACGCTGCCGCCCGACCTCGAGGCCCTCTTCGATCAGGTCGACGCTGCCGATCGCGCAGCCGCGACGATTGCGGCAAGCGTCACCGACGAGCAGTTTCATTGGCAGCCGTGCAGCGGCCGCGGGTGGAGCATCGCGCAATGTCTCGAGCATCTCGCGATCATGGACAAGCACTACACTGCGGCCGTGCGCGGCGGCGTGGACGAGGCTCGCCGCCGGAATCTGCGGCGGACCGGGCCGGGCCGCCCGACGTTCTTCGGGCGGCGGTTCATCGAGTCGCAGGAGCCGCCGATAAAAATCAAAATGAAGGCGCCGAAGGTCGGCCGATCGCCGCAGGACAAGCCGCGCGAGGAAATCCTGCGCGCCTACCACGAAGCGCATGAGTACATCCGTCAACTGATCCTGGACGCAGCGGACGTGGATCTGAATCGCGCCACGTTTCAGAATCCGTTCATCCGTGTCATCCGCATGCGCGTGGCAACCGGCCTCGCGGTTCTCACCGCACACGATCGACGGCACCTGTGGCAGGCCGAACAGGTGAAGCTCGCTCCTGGGTATCCAGTGTGCAGGTAAAAGGTAAAAGGCAGAAGGTTGAACGTCAGTCGCTGATGCCGCGCCAGTGCGGGTTGATGCGCACGTAGAGCGCTTGATCGCGCGGCTTGCCGTACTTGACGCTGCTGGATCGCAGCGTCGCTTCGCGGACGTACCCGGCCTTTTCGAGCACGCGAATCGACCCGATGTTGTCAGCGAACGGCAGCGCGAACATGCGGAGCAGGTTCAGCACGCTGAAAACGTGATCCGTCACCAGGACGAGCGCCTCGCTCGCGATTCCCTGCCGCCAGTACGCTTCGCCGAGCCAGTAGCCGATCTCCGCGGAATAGCGCTCGACGTCCGTGCCGCGCACGTAGCCGATCGCCCCTACCGCTTCGCCATTCACGTCGATCGCGAGGTTCGACGTGTCGGAGTTGGCGACCGCCGCCTTCAGAAACGCCATGGCATTGGCGCGCGTGTATGGATGCGGAAAGCGGTCGCGCAGCTGCCGTGCGACATTGATGTTGTTGGCGTGCCGCACGACCGCGTCCGCATCTTCCATGCGCCACGACCGGACGATGCAGCGGGTGCCGGTCAATTTCATCAAAGGAGCCCGCGTCCGTGGCGCTTGAGCCACGCCTCGGCCTCGCGGAATCCCGGACACGCAGCCTCGACAAGCCGCCAGAACCGCACGGAGTGATTCTGCTGCGTCAGGTGCATCAGCTCGTGGATCAGTACGTAGTCGCTGACCGAAGGTGGCATCTGCACCAGGCGGAAGTTCAGCGCGATCTTTCCCGACCGCGAGCAGGAGCCCCACCGCGACTGCTGGTTGCGGATCGTGATGCCGGCAACTGTCAGCGACTGCCCGGCGGCGAGCTCGCGCAGGCGCGCTCCGAGCTGCTCCCTCGCCAGGTGCCGCAGGTCGCGTTGAATGTATGCGCGAAGATCGACGGCACCACGCGGAATCGCGACCGATCGGCAGCCATAGCACGCGTACTGCCGCCCGTGTAACTCCTGAATCCCGATCGTGACCGGCTCGCCGTGCAGCCACATCGTCGCGCCCGCCGTCCAGACGGGCGTGACGTAGGCCGCTCTCACCCGCGCGCGCTCTTTTTCCAGCCACGCCGCGTGACGTTCGAGAAAACGTTGCGCTTCAGCGCGCGATCCGCCGCGCGGCACCGTCACACGCACGGTCCCATCCGGCCGCACGCGCAGGATGTACTTCCGCGCGCGCCGCGTTCGCACGAAGTCGATCGAGGAGACTGTGGGCTCGGATGCTGCCGTCAGGAACGGAAGATCCAGTTGCGCCGGCACCACGTAATGATAACGGACGCGTCAATCGTCTTAATCCTTCCAGTCACTCATTTCGCAAAGCGACCAGGGGATCGACTGCCATGGCGCGGCGCGCGGGGAAGTAGCTCGCGAAAAACGCCGTGACCGACAGGAAGAATGCGACGCCGACCAGGCTGATAGGATCGGTCGGCTTCACGTTGTAGAGGATCGTGCGAATCTGCATCGCCGCCGGAATGGCACCGGCCACACCGAGGACAACACCGATGCCCGCGAGCTTCAGCCCATGGCCCACGATGAGGCGCATGACGTCGCCACGCGCGGCGCCGAGCGCCATGCGAACCCCAATCTCCTGCGTCCGTTGCGATACCGAATACGAGAGCATGCCATACACGCCGATCGACGCCAGCACCAGCGCGATCGCGCCAAAGACGGAAAACATCTGTCCGAACAGGCGATCCTGCCAGTAACTGAGGCGCCGCAGCTCGTTCATCGTCTTGACCTCGAACACGGGCAACATCGGATCGGACGCGCGAATCGCCTCGCGCACAGCGCTCGTGATCTGCGCCGGATCCCCCGCAACACGAATCGTGAGCCCGGTGTTGAGCGTCGGTTCGAAGGTGTAGGGAACGAACGCCACGGGATTGGTTTCCTCCTGCGCGGGACCAAAGGGCTTGAAATCCGAGATGACGCCGATCACGGTGAACCAGTCGATCCGATCGCCGGCGAGCCGAAAGCGTCGCCCGATCGGATCCGCGTCGTCCCACAGCCGCCTGGCCATTGTCTGATTGACGAGCGCGACCGGCGTACGCAGCACTTCCTCCGAATCCGTCACATCGCGGCCGGCGATAAGGGCAATGTTCATCGCGCGCCGGAGGTGCGGCGTCGTGGCAATGAGATTGATTCCCGGTTCCTTGCCTGTCTCGACGGGCTTCCCTTCGACGATCACCGACCCGCCGCCACCGCCGCCACCGAGGGGAATGAAGTTGGACGCGGATGCTGCCTGCACGCCGGGCAGCCCCTCCACGCGGCGGACGATGTCCTCGACGCGCTGCGCCTTTGCCTCGGGCGGCTCGTATTTTGTGCCGGGCAGCGCAAACCGCATCGTCATCAGCGGCTCGGTGTCGTACCCCAGCGACGCGGTCTGGAGATTCAGAAAGCTGTGCATGAACATCGACGCACCGGCCAGGAGCACCAGCGACAGCGCGACCTCGACGACCACGAGCCCATTGCGAAGGCGCGCGCGCGAGCCGCCCGCCGCGCCACGGCCCCCTTCCTTCAAGCTGTCCTGCAGGTTGGCGCGCGCCGCCTGGATCGCGGGAGCGAGGCCGAAGACGATGCCGGTGAGCAGCGAAATGCCGATCGTGTACGTGAGCGACCGTGCGTCGATGCTCCAATGAATGAAGTACGGAACCGCGTCCACGGGCATCGCGCTGTCGAGGAGGCGAATGCCGATCCAGGCAAGCAGAATCCCCAATGGCGCGCTCAGAAGACCGATCGCGACGGCCTCGGTGAGGAGCTGCCGCACGATTCGCCAGCGGCCGGCGCCGAGCGCGGCGCGAATCGAGATCTCGCGGTGCCGCACCGATGCACGCGCGAGCAGGAGATTGGCGACGTTCGAGCAGGCGATGAGCAGGACGAGCGTCACCGCGCCCATCATCGTGAAGAGGATCAGCTGGACCTGCTGCGGCAGCATCCACTCGCGCAGCGGCCGCACCGATGCGGTCCAATCCTCGTTCTCCTTCGGATACGTTGCCGCGAGCCGGCCGAGAATCGCCGTCACCTCGCTCTGGGCCTGGTCCATCGTGACGCCGGCCTTCACCCTGGCGAACACCTGCAGGCCTCGCTGCTCGCGCGTCATCGCTCCCGAGTACATCGAAAGGGGAACCCAGAGCCGCTCGTTCTCAGGAAATGCGAATCGCGGCCGCATGACGCCGATGATCGTCGTTGCTCGCCCGTTCACAGAAATCGAGCGGCCGACGATCTGGGGACTGGCATCGTAACGGCGCCGCCACAGGTCGTCGCTCAGCAGGACGACCGGTTCCGCGCCCGGACGGTCGTCATCGGCCGTGAAGTTGCGTCCCAGCGCGGGCGGCTCGCCGAGAACGTCGAAGAGCGTTGACGAGACTACGCCGCCGGCAAAGCGCTCCGGGTCGCCGGCGCCGTCCGCGATTGTCAGGCTCCTCACCGTGAACGCCGCCATCGCATCGAATTCGGTCGCGGCATCGCGCAGGTCACGAAAATCCAGGAACGACACGGCGCCGCGCGAGACGTGGAGGCGGTGATTGACCGACCGGAGGACGGTGATTCGATCCGCGTGTGGATACGGATACGGCTGGAGGATGATGCCGTCCACCACGCTGAAGATTGTCGCGTTGGCGCCGATGCCGAGCGACAGGCACGCGACGGCGATGAGCGTAAAGCCCGTGTTTTTCAGCAGTGTCCGGATCGCATACCGGATGTCCTGGAGCAGCATGCACTGGTTATACGGCAGCTCGTCCGGTCCCGTTCGGCAAAAACTTTCGCCGGATCCCACCAACGCGGATGCGGTTCACTCCGTCCAACGGCTGGGAGAAGGAGTGACCATGAAATCACGAAGCTACTGGACACGGGTGTGCGTGTTTGGCGCAGTTGTGACGCTGGCCGGCTCGACGGCGACGGCCCAGCGCACCTCGAACAACGACTGGTGCGGCGACGAGAGCTGGGGCGGCGATCGCGAAGGGTTCTGCGAGGTGCGCGAATACACCGTTCCGGCGGCAGGCGCCACGCTGACGGTTGATGCGTCGCCAAACGGCGGGATCAATGTCGAAGGGGAATCGCGGCGCGACGTGTTCGTGCGGGCGCGCGTGATCGCGACGGCCGACACGCAGGAAGAGGCGCGCCAGATCGCCTCACGCGTCCAGGTGATCGCCACCGCCGATCGCGTCGAGGCGACCGGGCCGCGGAATCTCGGGCGACATGAAGGGTGGCATGTGAGCTATCGGCTCCAGGTGCCGCCGCAGACGCCGCTGTCGCTGAAAACGACGAACGGCGGGATCGCCATCGACAACGTCAACAGCCGCCTCGAACTGAACACGACGAATGGCGGCCTGAAGCTGTCGCGGATTGCCGGCGACGTTGAAGGACGGACGACAAACGGCGGCATCGATGTGACGCTCGACGGGACGGCGTGGCAGGGGAGCGGGTTGGATCTCGAGACGACCAACGGCGGCGTGCACCTGACGGTGCCGGACAACTACAACGCGCACCTCGAGACCGGCACGCATAACGGCCGCGTCAGCATCGATTTTCCCGTGACGGTGCAGGGAACGA
>WNGF01001052.1_pt1 | contig 40477 bp, 36 predicted proteins | sample 5400641 | NCBI WGS metagenome assembly WNGF01 (sample SAMN13153371, study PRJNA577476) | soil metagenome | isolation source: 80 cm soil or saprolite under grassland replicate 2 | place: USA:California | collected 2016-06-15 | reverse complement strand
TTTGCTGCATTACTGGCAAGTAAGCAGCAGTTGGTGTTTTGCGAGTGCCCCACGGTTTGAGCACCATTCCGCCAAAGCCTTGGTCGGGATTTGTAATCTGAAATGTGAAGCGCGTATCTGGAACGTCGTGGAAAATTTTGCCAGCCGCATCAGCATAACGAATCGTGTCGTCGATTGTGGCGTTGGCTGGCGCGGTAACAATGCCGAAGATGACGCCCTGATCTTCCGTCGGCGCCAGTTCGTTGGGCGACATGTACCAGAAGAGAGCCCCCAGGAGCGACAAACCAATCCAAACGGTGTAAACCGCCGGGCGCGCAGCAAGGGTACGATCAAGATGTCTGCCGTACCAATCGCGGAAACGATCGAAGGTGCGATTAACCAGGCCACTAAATCCTTTATCGATACTGCCGGAACGCAACAAATGCGCCGACATCATGGGGGAAAGGGTTAATGCCACGATGCCGGAGATGAAAACCGCGCCCGCAAGCGTGAGGGCGAACTCGCGAAAAAGCGCGCCAGTCAGTCCGCCTTGGAGCGCGATCGGTGTATAAACGGCCGCGAGAGTGATCGTCATTGCGATGATCGGGCCGACCAGTTCACGCGCGCCTTTCAACGCCGCGTTCATCCGCGACATGCCCTCGCGCATATGCCGCTCCACGTTTTCAACGACAACAATCGCGTCGTCCACCACCAATCCGACCGACAGGACAATCGCGAGCAACGTCAGCAGGTTCAGCGTGAAGCCGAAAACTTGCATCAAGAACACGGCGCCTATGAGCGAGATCGGAATCGCCACCACCGGCACAATCACGGAACGAAAAGATCCGAGGAACAAAAAGATTACGACCATCACGATGAGGAGGGTATCGAGCAAGGTCTTAACGACTTCGTGGATCGCGTCGTTGATGTACGCGGTCGCGTCGTAGGCGATTTGCCCGGTCATGCCGGTGGGCAATTCCTTTTGGATTTGCTCCATCTCGACGCGCACGCGCCTGATCACGTCCACCGAGTTTGCGTTCGGCAACACCCAGATACCCATGAATACCGCCTTTTGACCAGAGAAGCGCACCTCGGTGTTGTAATCCTCCGCGCCGAGTACCACGTCCGCGATGTCGCCGAGCCGAACGAGCGTTCCCTTGTCTTGACGCATGACTAGCTTTCTAAAATCGTCAGCGGTATGCAGATCGGTGTTCGCGGTTAGATTGACCTGCAAGAGCGAACCCTTTGTGCTGCCAACGGCCGAGAGATAATTATTTCGCGCGAGTGCGCTGCGGACTTGCGCCGGACTTACGTTCAAAGCCGCCATCCGATCCGGCTTCATCCACACACGCATGGCGAAAGTGCGTCCGCCGAGAATGTCCGCCTTTTGCACGCCGCTGATTGCCGTCAGTCGCGGCTGTACCAGACGCACGAGATAATCCGTGACCTCGTTAGGCTGAAGGATGTCCGAAGTGAAACTCAAATACGCGGAAGCAAATCGCGAATCCGCCGCTTCGATACTGATCACTGGAATTTCCGATTCGGGCGGCAGATCGCGCCGGATCGCATCGACTTTTGAGCTAATATCGGAGAGCGCCTTGTTCGCGTCGTAATTCAGTTTCAATCGCGCCGTGATCAACGATTCGCCCTGCTTGCTTTGCGATTGGATGTAATCGATGCCATCCGCTGCGGCGATCGCGCGCTCGAGGGGCGTGGTAATAAATCCACGCACCAGCTCTGCGTCCGCGCCCACGTAAACCGTGTCCACGGTGATCGCGGCGATGTCGCTGCGCGGATATTGCCGCACGTTGATTGTTCTTATCGCCTGCAGACCGGCGATGAGAATCACAAAGCTGACCACCATCGCCAGCACCGGACGTTTAATAAAAAGATCGGTAAAAGACTTCATGTTAGCTGCACTTCACTTCATGAGTCGACCGGGGTCGGATTCACCTGCGGTTTGGGCGCGAGATCGTTGTTTATCGTCACCGCCATTCCGTTACGCAATTTGAAGACGCCGGTGCTGACCACAGTTTCACCAGCTTTCAAGCCTTCCGTTACTGAAACAAAATCGCCACGCGCTTCGCCTATGCGGACAAATTGCTGTCGGATGGCCTGTGTTTCCTTGCCCGTTTTCTCGTCCTTCTTCTTTTCAATCACAAAAACCGAATCACCGAATGGCGCGTACGACACAGCCGAACCGGGAATGATCAGCGCAGGACTTTTTTCTGGCAACACCACCTCAGCCTTTGCAAACATCCCCGGACGCAACAGGTGATCCCGACTCTCCAGCGTCGCTTGCACAGAGACATTTCGCGTGGCGGTATCGACCATCGAGTTCACCGCGGTTAACTTTCCGGGGAATACGCGGCCAGGAAGAGCATCTGTAGTCACGCGCACTTCCAGACCGGAAGATAATTTTCCCAGATATTGTTGCGGCAACGCAAAGTCGACATACACCGGATCGAGCGATGTTAGCGCCACCACTTGCTGACCGGGATTGATCATCTGCCCGACGTTCACCTGGCGAATGCCAAGCTGGCCATCGAAAGGGGCGACAAGGGTCTTCTTCCGAATATTAGAGCGCATCTGATCGACAATGGCAGTCAGTCTCCTGAATTTCGATTCGGCGGTGTCGAGTTCAGCCTTCGAAACCACCTTTTGTGAGGCAAGGCCTTGAGTTCGTTCTAAGTCCGTGCGCGCCAGCTCGGCTTCGGCTTCTGCGGACCGCAAAAGTGCTTCCTCCTGGGAGGCGTCTAGTTTCATGATTACGTTTCCTTTTTTGGCGACACCGCCGTTTTCAAATTTGATGTCACTTACCACGCCACCCAGCTCAGCGGCTATGATCGCGCCTTGCACGGCCGAAACCGAGCCTATCGCTGAAAGTACGGGCGCCCAATTTTCCTCGCGCACTTCCGCGCTACTGACCGTCTGCGGGGGCGGCGTCGTCGCTTTGGCCGCTGCCATCATCTTGGTAATTTGTAATCCCTTGATTCCCACAAGCAGGATGACAAGGGTAAGCAGGCCTCCAATTGCAAGGCCCCACCCTCCTCTGCCAGATCTCACTTTGAGTTCAGTAGAAACAAGTTTGGCTATATCATGCATATGCTGGTTCGCGTTCCTTTTTAAACAAGAGCCTCCACAATCTTCGTGTGACTTCCAATTGGCTGGCGCGCCTTTCCGCGGCGGTCATTTCCGGTGGTTGCAAAACGTCGCGCATCAACATTCCGCGCGAGACGGCAAAAATTAGTTCCGCCAGTTCGTGAGGCTCTAGACCATGCGCGGCGTTCTCTGCCTCCGGCGAGCGCGCGATCAAATCCGTCACGCCATTCATCGCCGTCTGCAAAACGTCGCGCACCAAATCGGCCACGTGCGGATTGCGCGACGCTTCCGCGTAAAGATCGACAACGAAGGCTGAAATAACTCGCGGCTCATTTTCGCAGCAATGCGCGGTGAATAAGATCTCAAGCGACTCGAGCAACGTCGGCGCCTGTCGTGCACGCTCCAAAACCTCATGAATTTCTTGTTTATGCCGATCAGCCATCGCAGAAATAACGGCGTCCTTGTTCTCGAAATAGCGATAAATGAGGCCAACGCTGATCCCAGCTTCGGCGCTGATATCGTGCATGCTGGCCGGGTGAAAGCCTCGTTTGGCGAAGCAGACTAAGGCGGCATCGAGGATTTGGGTGCGCCGATCTGGGCTGGATTCTATCTGGGGTTGTGACATAAGGTTAGGAAGATGAATGAACGTTCATTCATTGTCAAATCGCTCTCCGCCATTTTTCGCACAACAGTCGCCACGCCGCCTCAAGCGGGCTGCGAACCGGTTTTTCCTTCAAGATCCCCGATTTAACCACGACCCTGCCTGATGATGCGACATTTGTGGGGCGAGATATGGTCCCGGCGTTGGTGCGTCAATCGGCAGGCGATTGGGTTGCGCAACAAACTGCCAGATGGAAATAATCGCGCTCAAACCGAAAAGCGCGTAAACGACAGTTTCCATGATGCTCCGGCCCTTCTCTTCCGAGCGGACGAGCAGCGCGTATGTCGATTGAGCTTCGTTGTTCATAATTTCAAGACGCCGCCGAGTTCTCATTTTGTCTAACGTTTGTTGATTGTTCATGATTGCTTTGAAGGTTGGATGCAGCTCCGTCGTGAATCGGATTCAAACAAAGACAAATTTGTTGCGCAGATTCGCCGTCGCCGCCGAATGCGAATTTTGCGGACGCGAGCAGCAATCAAGGAAGCATCTCTTTTAAGCGCAACCGCACGCGATGCGCGAGTCCGCCGCTCTTTGGGACCACGAGGAGCGATCGAGCGGTTTCCCTTTGCAATTTATTACCGCGTTCTGGCCCCACCAGCCTAAGCCGCTGAGACTGGCGGAGCCGTTGCGGGTCGTCGCGTTGCCGCCATTACGTCTGGGCGCAAGGCTTCCTCTCTCGGTGTGCCCGTCTTTGGCGTTTGCTTCGGATAGGCGATCCGGCTGTGCAACATCATCAGCAGCGTGAACCGGAAACGTTCGGCGACGACTTTCAGCTCCCTTAGCGTCAGGTCGCAGTCGTCCAATTGTCGATCGGTGATGCGCTCTTCGATGAGCTCATTCACAAGCGATTCGATCTTCTGCGGCGTCGGTTTCTCCAGACTGCGCGAGGCGCTCTCCACGGTATCCGCCAGGCTGACAATGGCGCTTTCTTTCGTCTGCGGCTTCGGTCCGCTGTAGCGAAAACTCTCCTCGCGCACGTTGGGAATGTCATCCTCGCGCAGCTTCATGATTTTGCCGCCAGCACGCGCATCTTCATGCTGTTGCAGGGCACGCTGATAAAAGTAACGGACGAGCGAAGTGCCGTGATGCTCCTGAATGATGTCAATGATGCGCTGATTGAGCCTGTACTTCAGGGCAAGGTCGACCCCTTCTTTGACGTGCGCGATGATGATTAATGCGCTCATCGTCGGGGCGAGATCGTCGTGCGGATTGCGTTCGAAGCTCATGTTTTCGGTGAAATATTCCGGCTTCACCAATTTGCCGACGTCATGAAAATAAGAGCAGACGCGGCAGAGGGTCGCGTTTGCGCCGATCGCTTCGGCGGCTGCTTCAGCGAGATTGGCTACAACCAGACTGTGATGATAAGTGCCCGGCGCCTCGATTGTCATCTTGCGCAACAACGGATGGTTAAGATCGGAAGCTTCCAGCCAGGAAATGTCCGTTGTGATTCGAAATAGATGTTCGAGCATCGGCAGCGCGCCGCCAACCAGAGTAGCAGTCAAGATTCCATTGCCGATAGCAAGCGCGCTTTGCAATCCGATCATCCCCCAATCGTTGGCGATCGGTGAAAAGAGAGTAATTGGCCCAATCAGACCGAACGTCAGTGACAACAACCAAATGGCAAACCCGACCCCGAGGCCTGCCCGAATCAATTTGCTGCGCCGTCGCACCTGCAATGTGAGCGAGACTGCGGTGAATCCGCTGATCAGACTGGTTACCAAAAGCGGGGCGTCAATTGGGCCAAATAAAACGCTGCTCCAGAGACTAACAAAAAATGCGGCGTAAAGGCCGTGCTGTCGGCCCAGCAAGACACTCAACGCAAGCGGCGCAAAGGCGTAGGGCGTAATTAATCCGCCCATTTCAGGCTTTAAAAACCAGTAATTGCCGCTGTTACAAATCACCAGCAGGACTTTTGTGACGGCCAGTTGCACAAGAATAACTCCAAACACGAGAAGAATGCGCGAGCTTCGCGAAAAGCTCTTTGGCTGGTTGATCCAGAGTTGTGTAATGGCGGTGGCCAAAACCAGCAGTGCGATGACAAAATTCTTTGTCGGTTCCGGTTGTTGGCCGCTGAAGACGAGAAAAGCCAGGCCGCCGACGAATGCCGCAAAGATCAGGAACTTTGCATATGGGGCGTACTCGAGATTGCGCCCCAGTTCGCTCCGCGGTCGGCGACGCCGGGTCTTGCGCGACGCAAGGCCGCGTTTGATGAGTCGTCCGCGTTTAAGAAAATCGAACATGTCGAGCTTTTACTTGCGTGATCCCGGCGCGGGCGAGCGGTACTGCTGGTAGGCGCTGATAATGGCGCGGACCAGCTCATGCCGCACAACGTCGCGCTCGTTAAAATAAACAGTTGCGATTCCGGAAATAGTTTTCAATGCCTGCAATGCCTCGACCACACCAGAACGTTTATTCCCTGGCAAATCAATTTGAGTCACGTCTCCGGTAATTACGCATTTTGAATTCGGGCCGATCCGCGTCAGCAACATGAACATTTGCTCCGTCGTCGTGTTCTGCGCTTCATCGAGAATAACAAAGGCATGATTCAGAGTACGACCGCGCATGTAAGCAAGCGGAGCGATCTCAATGGTCTGCCGGGCCAGCAAGCGCTCAATCTCTTCCGGCTCGAGCATGTCGCGCAACGCATCGTAGAGCGGCCGCAAGTACGGCATGATTTTTTGCTCCAGCTCCCCCGGCAAAAATCCGAGCGCTTCGCCAGCTTCCACGGCTGGTCTTGTCAAAATGATCCGGGCGACCTGCTCTTTCTTCAGCGCAGCGACGGCCATCGCAACGGCGAGGTAAGTTTTGCCGGTGCCGGCCGGGCCGATTCCAAAAACGATGTCGTGCTTTTGGATCGCTTCGACGTAATTGCGCTGCCCGGTCGATCGCGCGATGATCGGCGACTTGCGCGACGAGGTCACGATTTTCGTCAAAGCAAGGTCGCCAAGATTCTCGTCGCGCGCTTCGGTTACCGAGTTCAAAGCGTAATTAAATTCGTGCTTTTGGATGTCCACACCTTTTTGGCGCGCCTTCTCAAGTTGCTCAAACACATGCTCCGCTTTGTCGATCCTGCTTGGTTCTCCCTCCAGTCTTACCCAGCCTTCGCGGGTAGTCACCTTCACGCCAAGAGTGTCTTCGAGGGTTTTCAAGAGCTTAATGTCGTTGGCGTAGAGTGATTGCAGCACGCGCGGGCTTTCAAACTGCAAGGTGCGCGTTTCCGTCATAGAATCAACAAACGGCAGCCTGCTCGCGAAATTCCATCAGAACTTCTGCATCGCCGCTGGCGATTTGAAAAACGCCTTTACGCCTAACGGAAACCATACACCAGCGCCCAGTGCGTGCGTTCCACTGGCGATTCCTCAACGCTGACAATGACAAAGTAGCTGCCGGTAGTTTTTGGAATGACGTGCGCAGCGGCAAAGTGACCTTTCTCCCATCCGTCTGGTTCTTCTGCAAGCTTCCCATCCGAATCATAAATATGAACGGAAACCTTGGCCCGATCCACTTCGGTTCCTAACCAAAACCAATATTCGTTCCCCTTAAACAGTTGCTGCCGCACCGCTTTTTTCTCCCCGGACCCGAGGTCGCCTCCCCAGTAATCCTCACGCACCTGAAATCCTTGCTTCACATAAGGTTCCGCGGCCTGAAGAGCAAAGGACTGTGCGTCGTCGACCGAAGCAAAAACCGCAGGCTGCAACGCGATCAAAGACCACAGCAGGAAGCTTCCGCGTAGGAGAGCGCTCACGAACGCATTCATTAAAGATTCCTAATCTCTGGTGACAATTCCGTTGCCAAGCCGTGTCGTGATTTCATTAATTTTCTTTACTGATTGCGGAGGAATACGCGCGTTGCCCACATCGATGAGAGGTTTTACTTGCCCCAGCGCTTCTTCAATTTCGCGGATGATCGAAACGTTGAACTCTGGCATCGCCTGCAGTCTTGTCTGAAAATAGGAAAGAAGATCGGGCTGGTGCAGCAGCTCTGCGCCGTCGTGGGAAAAATGCTTCGTCACGACCGACGTCAACACTTCTGTGCCACGGAGCCACCCACCCAGACTAACGAGCTGCGACAATTTTTCGTCGTGCACTTCGTTCATCGCCTGTTGTACGCTATTTTGAGTGCGATCGAGTTCCTGCCGCACGGCTTCCCAATTGCGCTTGTCTGCCGCCTCGATGATGGCTTTAGCATGCGGCGTAATTGAATTTCCGACGCCGATTCCCTTGGCGAGCGCTAGGACACGCTGGCCAATCTCCTTCACCGTCGGCGCATCCTCCGCTTGCACCGCGACAAAGCCATCGGCAATTACGGTCCCCAGCAACAGGGCAATACGCGGACGTTCGGTAAAATTTGCTCCCTTGTCGCTGCGAACCTGCTCTTTCCAGTTAACCGCGCCCAGTTTGTTTAACGCGCCGAAAATTTCATTCGGCAAGGGCACGACAACATCTTCTACAGTTTTCGACAGTTGCTTGATATCGATATGCTGTGGGACTTGGGCGCCCTGGGCGCACAGCGTCAGGCCACTCAGGACAACTGCACTTAGCTTTAAACATCTAGTGAACGGAGTCATTGGGAGCTTCGACTGTTGATTTTGAGTTCGTATTTAGGATTAATGGAGCAAACCTTAAGCAGAACCCCCGCCGTACACAAATCGCCGCCTAAAACATTTTGACTCATTTCAATCGAATCAATCCCCTCCCTCGGCGGCATCACTGTTTACATTTTTTATGGATCTGACGCGCCTTCAGGAAATTCTCGACCGCGCACCTTCCAAACGAATTATGGTGATCGGCGATTTGATGCTGGATGAATTCGTTTGGGGGAAAGTTGGCCGCATCTCGCCCGAGGCGCCGGTACCCGTCGTAGAGATCACTGGCGAATCATTTTATCCGGGAGGCGCCGCCAATGTCGCGCGTAATCTGCGCGAGTTTGTTGATCACGTCGCGATAATTGGCTTGCTGGGAAAAGATCGCAGTGGCCAGCAACTGCGCGAAATATTGGCCAAGGGAAAAATCGACGCCTCCGATGCCGTAGAGGATGAGGCGTTTCGCACCACTGTCAAAACCCGCATCATCGCGCGTCAGCAGCAGGTTGTTCGTGTCGATCGCGAGCAATTTGTTAACCCATCGTCGGCACAAATTGAAAAAGTCGTAGCCGCAGTTCGAAAGAATATCCCGGACACCGACGCGATCATCTTCGAAGATTATGGCAAAGGCTTCTTGACGAATGAGCTGGTTTCACAAATTGCGCGCGACGCACGCGCAGACGGAAAGATCGTCGCGGCTGATCCCAATCCCCGGCAGTCCGTCGATTGGCGTGGCGTCACTGCGGTGAAGCCGAACCGCGCTGAAGCTTTCCACGCGGCTGGCCTTCCCTGGCGCGAACCGGATGACATTCCGGCAGACGATGCCGATCTTAGGCGCACCGGCGAAATATTGCTAAAAAAATGGGAAGCAAATTACGTTCTCGTCACGCTCGGCGAACACGGCATGATGCTTTTCCAAGGGCAAGAAGCGCCGCATTATATTCCCACCAAGGCACGGCAGGTTTTCGATGTCTCAGGCGCGGGCGATACCGCCATTGCTCTTTTCACGCTCGGGCTCACTTGCGAGGCAACGCCGACTGAAGCGGCGGAAATCGCCAACCACGGAAGCGCCGTTGTGGTCAGCAAACTTGGGACCGCGATAGTCACACGAGATGAACTCATCGCCAGTTTCAAAAATGACGTTGCGTCCTGAGCGAAATAGCAGGCTAGGGCAAGACTTTCGTTCGACATGAGAGAGTTAACCCGTGCACGCGGCGCTACATCGCGCTCGACTAAATAAATGACCACCTCAACCGAAACACGAGTTCCAGCCGTTTTTTTCGATCGGGATGGTACCATCATGCAGGATGCCGATTACTGTTCTGATCCCAAACAGGTGCAAATTTTCCCTGGTATCCCGGAATCATTGCGGCGTTTGAAATCGAACGGCTTTAAACTCATTATCATTACGAACCAGAGCGGCATCGGTCGCGGTTTTTTTACAATCGAGCAGTATCGCGCGGTTGAAGCAGAGGTTTCGCGGCGACTGGGCGACGGTTTGATCGATGCAACCTATTTTTGCCCCGACGTTCCCGGTCAGCATTCCAGTTGTCGCAAGCCGGCCCCCGGAATGATCTTGCAAGCCACCCGAGAACACCACATCGATCTGTCCTGTTCATTTTTTATTGGCGATAAGGAGATCGATGCCGAGTGCGGCCGCAACGCCGGCGTCCGCACAATCCGCGTTCAAACTGGATTTCAACGCGACACGACCGGCAGCATCGCTGATTGGGTTGCGGAAGATTTGTCGGCGGCCGCAGATATCATTTTGAACACGACGCCATGACCGCGATGTGATCCCGAACGAAGTGAGGGCCCCACATTTGCTTTCGTGGCACACAAATGATGCAAGATGTGATCACATTATTTTGTGAAGGTTCCTTCGCACCGCTCAGGAGGACATGTGGTTATTTATGTTTGATGTAATCAAGACACGCGCGAATGAGTAAGGCCGTCGGAATTATCCCGGCCCGCTGGGGTTCAACGCGTTTTCAGGGAAAACCGCTCTATCCAATTGCTGGTAAGCCGCTTCTACGCCACGTCTGGGAGCGATGCCTACGCGCCAAAAACCTCGATTCCGTCATCATCGCGACCGATGATATGCGCATTGCGGAAGCCGCTTTTGATTGGGGCGCCGAAGTCGCGCTGACTTCGCCCAGGCACCAAAGCGGAACTGATCGAGTTGCCGAAGTCGCAAAAAAGGCAAAGGGGTACACGTACATAATCAATATCCAAGGTGATGAGCCGTTGGTTGATCCGCGCTTGATCGACAAGCTCGTGGAAAAGCTGCGCTCAGATAGCAAGGTCGATATCGTCACTGCGGCGCATCGTTTTCAGAATCCGGCTGATGCCTTATCACCGAACCAGGTGAAAGTGGTTGTCGATCTTGGTGGCAACGCTCTCTACTTTTCGCGTACGCCGATTCCGGCCTCAAGGAACGACGGCTTCCCAGCCGCCGTGTTTCCTCGACGGCTGGGAAGCCGTCGCTCCTTGTTTCTCCGGCACCAAGGCATTTATGGATTCCGCCGCGAGATGCTACTCCAGTTTGTGAAGTGGAACCCAACCCCTCTCGAGCGCGCCGAATCTCTCGAACAATTGCGCGCATTGGAAAATGGTGTAAGGGTTCATGTGCTCGTCACAGCTAAAGGATCACCCGGCGTAGACACGCCCGAGGACGCAACGGCGCTGGAGCAAAAGCTTGCTCGCCCAAGACGAAGGAGTGACTTGTGAAATACATTTTCATTACCGGTGGTGTGGTAAGCTCTTTGGGCAAAGGCTTGGCCGCGGCTTCGCTCGGCACGCTGCTTGAGCTGCGTGGTTTGCGCGTTGTTTTCCAAAAATTCGATCCGTATCTCAATGTCGATCCTGGAACCATGAACCCGTTCCAGCACGGCGAAGTTTACGTGTTGAATGACGGCGCCGAGACCGACCTTGATCTTGGTCATTACGAGCGGTTCACCAACTGCATCCTGTCACGGCACAACAATCTCACGAGCGGCCAGGTTTATGAGTCGGTTATCCTCAAAGAGCGGCGTGGCGATTATCTTGGAAAAACCGTGCAGGTGATTCCGCACGTCACCGATGTAATCAAAGATCGCATCCGTGAACTTTCCGATGAGAGCAAATACGATGTCGTTATCACAGAGATCGGCGGCACGACTGGAGACATCGAAGGTCTTCCATTTCTCGAGGCGATCCGCCAATTCATTCTGGAAGTCGGACCGCAAAATGTGGTGAACATGCATGTCACGCTGGTTCCCTACATCAGGGCCGCGCACGAGCTCAAAACGAAGCCAACCCAGCAAAGTGTCGCAAAATTGCGCGAGATCGGTTTACAACCGCAGGTATTGATTTGCCGCACGGAAAGACCGCTCGACCGCGATGTGCGGCAGAAATTGTCGATGTTTTGCAGCGTTTCGGAAAAAGCGGTGATCGAAGCCCTCGACGTTGAGCACACAGTTTACGAATATCCGCTAATGCTGCACACCGAGGGACTGGACCAACTTGTGTGCGACCTCTTACATCTCAGAACTCCCGAGCCTGATCTGGCAGACTGGCGAAAATTTGTCGAGCGCGTCGTGAGTCCGAAAAGACGAGTGAAAATCGCGGTGGTCGGCAAATACATCGACCTGCAGGACGCATACAAAAGCATTTACGAATCGCTTACGCACGCGGCGGCGAGTGAAGACTGCGGAATTGATCTCGAGCTTGTTGATGCCGAGTCGCTGCAAGACGGCGCTAGTGGCCAACTAAAAGACGTTGCCGGCATTTTGATTCCCGGCGGATTTGGCGAGCGCGGGGTCGAAGGAAAAATCAAAGCCGCGCAGTTCGCTCGGGAGAACAATGTCCCGTATCTTGGCCTTTGCCTCGGGATGCAGGTGGCGACCATCGAGTTTGCCCGCAACGTCTGCGACATCAAGGGCGCCAACAGCACTGAGTTCGATAAAAACGCGAAGGAACCCGTGATTTCGCTGCTGGAAGAACAGCGTGGCGTGCGCAACAAGGGTGGGAGCATGCGGCTCGGCACGTGGCCGACGAAAATTGTACGCGCCACGCTCGCAGAGAAAATTTACGGGCGGGACGAGGTCATGGAGCGGCACCGGCACCGCTACGAATTCAATATGAAATACCGTGACCGTATGATCAAAAAAGGATTCAGCATCTCAGGAACGTCGCCCGACGGTACGCTCGCGGAGTTAATTGAATTGCGTGGTCACCCTTACTTCCTCGCCTGCCAGTATCATCCGGAGTTTCAAAGCAGGCCGAACAAACCACATCCACTCTTTAAGGGATTTATTCAGGCCTGCCTTGCGCATCAATGGGGCGGTGCGCCGCCCGTCGCAAGCGATCCATTATCGCCGCGCCGAGTCCATGAAGAGGAACTCGTTCCGCAACGATAAAATCGAGATCGGATTGATCCAGCTCGCGTAAATAACGAAATAGATTCGCGGCTGCCTGGCGCAAATCCTGCCGGTCGCTTAGGCAGCGGATCACAGTGAAATCTTTTTCTAATTTGACCGAATTCCACGCCAGTAATCCGACCCGCTGATTCTCTTCTAGCGAAAACGATCCTGCATCTTCGATCAAACGCAGCGGCGTCTTCGGTGCGTAATGTGTGGGCAATTGTCCAGGCGCGGAGACTTTTCCAGCCCCGTCCACGATGTCGATCTTGCCAAATTCAGACATTTGCTCAGTGGTGACCGGACCTCGGCGCAAGATGTGGATCTCGCCATCCCGTACGGCGACAATCGTTGATTCAATTCCGTGAGCGGTTGGTCCGTCATCCACGATTAGTGGAATACGTCCATCGAGTTCGTCGCGAACATGCTGGGCCGTCGTGGGGCTCACACGACCGAATCGATTGGCGCTCGGCGCAGCCAGCGGTCTTCCAAATGCGCCAATGATCTGCGCGAACACGGGATGCGAGCTGATTCGAACCGCGACCGTGTCCAGACCCGCAGTCACAATATCTGGAATAATCTCGCGCTTCGGCAAAACCATGGTGACGGGCCCTGGCCAAAAACGATCGGTAAGCTTCTCAATCAATTGCCGGCCTTTGCCGCGGACGTCAGCTACGCGGGTGAGCCACTCGCGATTTGGCAAATGAACAATGAGTGGATCGAAGCGGGGCCGGTCTTTCGCTTCAAAAATCTTCGCGACCGCGATCGGATTGAATGCATCAGCCGCCAAACCGTAAACAGTCTCGGTCGGAAGCGCGACAAGTTCGCCCTTTTCCAACAGTTCGACTGCGCGTGTGATGGCAGGTTGGGCCAGCGATGGTCGACTCGAGCGGCGGTCATCCACCGCCGCTACCGTTTCCGTTTTCACGGCAATCTCGCTGCGAGCACCGAGTCAGTTTGTTTTTTGCGAAAAACTTGAAGGCTGTTTCGGATCTTCTCATCGGAAAGCGCAAGAATCGCGGCCGCAAGAAGCGCAGCGTTTTTGGCGCCAGCTGAGCCGATTGCGAGTGTGCCCACGGGGATACCGCCGGGCATTTGCGCGATAGAAAGAAGTGAATCGAGTCCCTGCAGCGTGGATGATGGGATTGGCACGCCCAGCACCGGCAGATGCGTCAACCCAGCCACCACTCCCGCCAGGTGCGCGGCGCTTCCCGCCCCAGTGATAATGACCTGCAGACCGCGATCGGCTGCTTCGCGAGCAAATTCGGCCGTTGCGTCGGGCGTACGATGCGCTGAAAGAACGCAATGTTCGTTGGCGATGCCGAGCTCATTAAGCGTATCAACACAATGACGCATTGTTTCCCAATCCGATTTGCTGCCCATGATTACCGCAACCAGAGGTTTCGATTTAGCCATATAAAATCCACGGGAAGCTAACAGGTTCCTTTGCAGAATTCTAGCGTTCAAGGAGCGGCGGTTCCCCAACCGCCGTGGGAAGGGGCAATTTGGAAATAGCCCTTCCTTGTCGATATTGCCATGTGACTCGCCGAGGAAAATCGATTGTGCTCATCGGCATGATGGGCGCCGGCAAATCCTCGGTTGGTCGGTGTCTCCAGCGGCGAATCGGTCTCGATCTGTTTGACACGGACGAAATTGTTGCAGCGAAATTCGGGATTTCGATTGCGGAAATTTTTGCCAAACACGGTATGGATAAATTCCGGGAAGCGGAGACGCAAGCGCTTCGAGAGCTTACGGCCAGTCAACGGGCAATCATCGTGACCGGCGGCGGAATCGTGTTATGCGAAGAGAACACCGATCTCTTAAAACGATTCGGCGTGGTGGTATGGCTCAATGCCGAACGAGAAACGCTTTTTGAACGCGCTTCGCAAACTGGTAATCGACCATTGCTGCAAGGGGCAAATCCGAGAAAAACATTTACACAAATGTTACAGGCGCGTCTGCCGCTTTATGCGAAACTTGCAGATATTCGCGTAGATACGTCGGTACTTACAGACGAAGAAGTTGCGGTGGCAATTTTGACTAAGCTCCGAAGACTTTATCCTAACCGAGAACCGGAATTGCCGATCCCAGCTACAGAGCGGTGACTCAAACGGCTATACATAAGATTAATCATCAGATTTCGAAGACGGAATTGAAGGCGCGACTCATAGCGCTCGCGAGTGAGATTGGCTTCGATTCGTGTCGTATGGCGGCTTGCGCCTCGCCTGTGCATTCAAATGCATTTCGCGGCTGGCTTGGACGCGACGCGCATGGCGAAATGGATTACATGGAGCGCGGCGAAGGAAAACGCTGTGATCCGCAGAAAGTTTTACCGGGCGCAAAATCAATCGTGGTTCTCGGGCTCAATTATTTTCAGGGAGGACCAGCGACCCCGAAAGCTTTCGGAGCCGCCATCGGAAGAATTGCGAGGTACGCATGGGGCGACGATTACCATGATGTAATGGTGGCGAAACTGAGCGAGATCGACAGATTTCTTCGCGACTTCGGCGGGCAGCAAAAATGTTATGTCGATACGGGTCCAGTTTTGGAACGTGATCATGCGGCGCAGGCCGGAACCGGCTGGCACGGCAAAAGCACGATGCTGATCGATGAACGGCTCGGAACCTGGTTTTTTCTCGCAGAGGTCTTGACGACTCTGGAATTGCCGCCGGATAAGCCAGCCCCAGATCGCTGTGGAACATGCGAGCGTTGCATCAAAGCCTGTCCAACTGGGGCAATCACAGCTCCGCATCGGCTCGATGCGCGCCGCTGCATTTCTTATTTAACAATCGAGCTGAAAGGGTCCATCCCGCTGGAGTTTCGGCCCCTCATTGGAAATCGAATTTTCGGTTGCGATGATTGTCTCGATGCCTGCCCGTGGAATCGCTTCGCTCAGGTGTCTCGCGAAACTGCGTTCTCGGCGCGTCAATCTACGACAGGAATGTCGCTGCGGGACTATTTGAAACTGAGCGACGCTGAATTTCGCGCGCTGTTCAGAAATTCGCCGATAAAACGAATCAAGCGACGCGGTTTTTTGCGCAATGTCTGCGTCGCGTTAGGCAACGTAGGCGATTTGTTCGACCTGCCGGCGCTCGAGCGCGCCGCGGCCGATTCTGAGCCATTGATCGCCGAGCACGCGGCTTGGGCGGTTGAACAGATCCGGGAACGGTTCCGGGTGAAAACGTCCGAAATCAGTTGAATCCAAAAGCGCCGCCCTCGCATCCAACCAGTGTCGCTGTGAACGGGATTTGCCTTGCAAGAGTCTAAAGAGCCATTATTTATGACGCCCCCAGCGGCGTGAACCCCTCTGTCATGCATCAGACTCTAGTCACACCCGCTGTCACGCCCGAGACGGGTAAGAAGCGACGATCACGGCGCAGGCGCTACATCATTTTCGGCTCCGTTTGCCTCGTATTGCTGTTGATCGTTGTTTGGGCCGTCGCAAGCAAACGCGAGAAGCCGATTCCCGTGACTACGGAGAAAGCCGTCCGCAAGACCATTCTGCAGACCGTTTCCGCCACCGGGAAGGTGCAACCCGAAACCGAGGTAAAAATTTCGCCGGAAGTGGCCGGTGAAATTATCGAGTTGCCCGTTACGGACGGGATGCCGGTTAAAAAGGGCGATCTGCTCGTCAAGGTTAAACCCGATTCCTACAAGGCCCTGCTTGAGCAGCAAGAGGCGGCGATCAGCGCGGCCAAGGCAACCAATCTGCAGCAGAAAGCGACAATGATGAAGACCGAGCAGGACCTCAAACGGGCCGACGATTTGTTCAACAAAAAGCTGATCTCAGTGCAGGAATACAACGCTGCGCAAGCAGCCGACGATGTGGCGAAAAATACCTACGAAAGCTCCCTGCATGAAATCGAACGTGCACAAGCGGGTTCGAGTCAGGCGCGCGATCAGCTTTCCAAAACCACAATCTATTCGCCTATCGACGGAACGGTCACGATTTTAAATAGCAAACTCGGCGAACGCCTCGTTGCCACCAATCAGTTCGCCGGGACAGAAGTCATGCGGGTGGCCGATCTCGCGCACATGCAAGCAGTTGTCGATGTTAACGAGAATGACGTCGTCAACGTTAAACTCGGCGATAAAGCGAGCGTAAAAATCGATGCTTATGGCGATCGCAAGTTCAAAGGCGCCGTGCAGCAAATTGCGAATACGGGAAAAACGACTGGCACCGGCACGCAGGAGGAAGTGACGAATTTCGAAGTGAAAATTCGGATTGATGATCATGATGTTGGGTTACGGCCCAGCCTCAGCTGCACAGCCGACATTGAAACGAACATGGTCAAAGATGCGGTTGCCGTGCCGATGCAGAGCGTGACGATTCGCGCGGGCGATAGCAACTTGAGTCCTGAGGAAATTGAAAAGAAAAAGCAGAAGACAGCGCAGCGAGACAAAGGCGACAACAGCGCAGATTACGTTAACGAGCGCCAGGAAAAGGCGACGCAGAGAGAGGAGCACGAAAAAATTGCCAAGGTTGTGTTTCTGAAAAAGGGCAGCAAGGCGCAGATGGTGAAGGTAGCGACCGGGATCTCGGATGACACCTACATGGAGATCAAGAACGGCGTACAACCGGGTGACGAAGTGATTTCAGGCAGTTACAGCGCGATCAGCCGCAAATTAAAAGACGGCGCCAAACTTACTTACGATAAGGAAGCGACGAAATAGTCGAGCGGCGCGCCGCGCGCGAGTGTTTGATGAACAAGCTCAACTCTGATGTGACTCGACCACGCGGCCCAATCGTCATCGACATCGAGAACATCACGAAGGATTACGTGATGGGCGAAGAAATTGTCCATGCCTTGCGTGGGGTGTCGTTGCAGATCCATAGCAACGAATATATCGCGATTATGGGCCCGAGCGGCAGCGGCAAATCCACGCTCATGAACATGCTCGGCTGCCTCGATACGCCTAGCTCCGGGCACTACGAATTTAACGGCCGGAACGTTTCGGCCATGAACGATGATGAACTGGCCGCCATTCGCAATCGCGAGATCGGATTTGTGTTTCAAACATTCAATCTCCTTCCGCGCGCAAACAGTTTGCGAAATGTCGAGCTGCCGCTCATCTACGCGGGAATTGATCCGGAAACGCGCGAAGAACGCGCCGCGCATGTCTTGCGAGACGTCGGGCTTGGCGACCGTTTGCATCATAAGCCTAACGAACTGTCCGGCGGGCAGCGCCAGCGCGTGGCGATTGCGCGCGCCTTGGTGAATAATCCGTCAATCATTCTGGCTGACGAACCGACGGGTAACCTCGACTCTAAAACCGGTGAAGAGATCATGGCGCTGTTCGAAGATCTTTACCAGCGCGGGCATACGATTATTCTCGTGACACACGAAGCCGACATTGCGCGCCATGCACGGCGGACGGTGCATCTGCGCGACGGTCTAATCGAAAGCGACGATCTCGCCGGGTTCCACGAGCTGGAGGCGCTGGCGTTAACTTAAAGCGGCCCCGCCACGGAATGAAGCGGTTCCTCTACGAACTAAGCGAGAGTTGGAAAATCGCGGTCGCGCAAATGCGCTCGAACATGACGCGCTCCACGCTCACCGCGCTCGGCGTGATTATCGGCATTGTGGCCGTGACATTGATGGGGACGGCCATCGGCGGCATTCAAGTCGGCTTCGATAAGAGCATGGCCATTTTCGGCGATGACGTTCTCTATGTCGGCCAATGGCCTTGGAAGAACGTGGACGATTGGTGGAATTATCGCGACCGCAAGAAGATCAAGACCGAGTACGCGGATGGACTCAACCGTATGATATCGATGACACCGAACTCTAACCTCACCATCGCGATTCCGACCTCCAGTGTTTACCGCAGCGTCAAATACACGGATAGCGAAGTGAACAATGTTTTGGTCCGCGGCACCGTGTCGGATTACATCATCGCATCGACATTTGATTTCAAAGAAGGTCGCTTTTTCAACGAACTGGAATCTCGCAGCGGTGCCAACGTCTGCGTAATTGGCTACGATGTGGGCGATGCACTTTTTCCGTCCGCCAGTCCGATTGACAAATCGGTCCTGATCAACGGTCAGCCATTCAAAGTGATCGGTGTCATTTCCCGGCAAGGCTCGTTTCTCGGGCTCTTTAGTCTCGATTCAATCGTGGTAATGCCGCTGCCTGCATTCCAGAAATATTTCACCGCGAAAAGCGAAGCGGAAATTCTCGTAAAGGTGAAGGACAAGACGAAGCTGGCCGACGCGAAAGACGAACTCACGGGATTGATGCGGCGCGTGCGAGGATTGCCGCCGGAAAAAAGAGACGACTTCAGCATTAACGAACAACAGGCATTGAAGAGCACACTTGATCCGATCAAGAATTCAATCGCCATAGCCGGGCTTTTCATCACCGGTCTTTCGCTTTTTGTCGGCGCGATTGGCATCATGAACATCACCTTTGTAAGCGTGAAGGAACGGACCAAAGAAATAGGAACGCGGAAGGCGCTCGGCGCGCGCAGACGGACCATCCTTCTTCAATTCCTCATCGAGTCCACGGCGCTGTGCCTGCTGGGAGGACTTATCGGTCTCTCGTTTGCGTATTTGATGTGCTTTGGAATCGGCAAAGCCTTTCCGTCTTTTCCCATTCACTTTTCATTTGGACTCGTCATCGCGAGCATGATCGTGTCGGTGATGACCGGCTTGATTTCGGGATTCGCGCCGGCGTGGACGGCGTCGCGTCTCGATCCGGTAACGGCTTTGCGGTACGAGTGAGTCTCTAGCACAAGATCGCCATGTTATTTCGGGAAATCATTGCGATGGCTTTGAGTTCGTTAGGCGCAAACAAGCTCCGCGCTGCGCTGACCATGACCGGAATTACGATTGGGGTGTTCTCTATCATTTCCGTGATGACAGCGATCGGCGCGCTGCAGAATTCGATCGAGAGTGGAATAAGCTTTCTCGGATCAAACGTCTTTCAGTTCGCAAAATATCCGGTGAATATCGACACGGGTGGCGAAACGAAGAAAAAATATCAGAACCGACGCAACGTCACCTATCGGCAGGCGCTGCGTTACTACGAGTTAATGCAGGGCGATGCGCAGGAGATTTGCCTCAAGTGTTTTGGTCGCGATCTAAAGGGGCAAGCGGTTTACAACGGCGTGAAAACAACGCCGAGCCTCACCGTCGTCGGGGCAAATCGAGGCTTTCTCACGGCGAATGCTTACACGCTCGGTTATGGCCGCAATCTAACCGATGAAGATGTCGCTTTTTCACGCAACGTCATTGTCGTCGGAAAGACGATCGAAAAACGATTGTTTCCGCATGAGTCACCGATCGGAAAAGTCATCCGGGTGAGTGGACATACGTACACTGTCATTGGCGTGCTCGCGGAAAAAGGCACCTCCTTTGGGCAAAGCCAGGACGACATTTGCATAATGCCGATCACAAGATTTTTTGAGAATTACGGCGAGGCCAAACGCACGGTGAACATCGCCACCCAGCCGTTCTCGACCGAGCTTTACAACCGGACATTGGATAAAGGGATTAGTGCGATGCGAATTGCGCGCGGGCTTAATGCTAATCAGGAAAACGATTTCGAAATCTACACCAACGACTCGCTTAAAAGCGCTTTCGCATCCGTCGCCGGCGTCGTGCGCATCGGCGCGTTCGTGATCAGTTTCATCGCGTTAGTGGCCGCCGGCATTGGAATCATGAACATCATGCTTGTGAGCGTGACCGAGCGGACAAAGGAAATCGGGGTGCGCAAATCGATCGGCGCTCGCAGTCGCGACATCCTCCGGCAGTTCTTGACCGAGGCGGTTTTTATTTCCGAAGCAGGCGGAATCCTCGGGATCATTCTCGGTGTGATTGGCGGCGATTTGCTGGCCATGTGGCTGAAGGTAGACATCATTTTCCCGTTCGGCTGGGCAATTGCCGGGCTGGTGGTCTGCTCGGCCATCGGGATCGGATTTGGTTTATATCCCGCCTATCGGGCGGCCGCCCTCGATCCCATCGAAGCGCTGCGCTACGAATAACGAATTCTGAATTGCGCGACTCTTGCTTGAGGCGGGCATGTTGGCGCAGTCTGCGGCATTCTGCCGCGAACCGCAGCGAGTGTAACCCTGCGAGGCCGTCCGGCAAAATGCCCGCGCTATCCGCGTCAACCCAAACCGAGCGCTTTGAAGGTCGCGTCAACGTGCTGGAAATGAACATCCAGCGAGCAAAGCCGATCGATCTCCGAATCGGAAAGCTGGCTCGTGATCTCTGGCTCGCGTTTCACGTTCTCGACGAATGTCCCCTCGCCTTTCCAGGTTTTCATGGCGGCTCGTTGCACTGCCTCATAGGCATTCTTGCGCTCCGCGCCTGCACGCGTGAGCGCGAGCAAAATCGACTGGCTGAAATACAGACCCTTTGTGAGAGCGAGATTCTGTTCCATCCGTTCCGGATAAACCTGCAGCTTTTCAACAACCTCACGCAATTTCACGAGCATGTAGTCGAGCAACATGGATGAGTCCGGCAGAATAATTCTCTCTGCGCTGGAGTGACTGATGTCGCGCTCGTGCCAAAGGGCTACATTTTCCAGCGCCACAATCGCATTCCCGCGAATCACGCGCGCCAAGCCGCTCAACCGTTCGCTGGTTATCGGGTTGCGCTTATGCGGCATCGCCGAGCTACCTTTCTGCCCTTCACCGAAAAATTCTTCCAGTTCGAGAACTTCAGTCCGCTGAAGATGACGAAACTCAGTCGCCCAACGATCGATGCTCGAAGCAACAAGCGCGAGCGTGGCGCAAAATTCCGCGTGTCGGTCACGCTGTACGATTTGCGTGGAGAGAGTGGCCGGTCTTAATCCCAGTTTTTCACAGACCGCGCGCTCAATCGTAGGATCGACATGAGCATGGGTGCCGACGGCGCCGCTTATTTTGCCGACGCGAATCCGTTCGCATGTTTGGCTGAGACGTTCTGCCGCGCGCCCAAATTCGTCGAACATCAACGCGAGCTTTAGTCCAAACGTGATCGGCTCCGCGTGGACGCCATGGCTTCGCCCGATCATTGGAGTCATTTTGAACCGTTGCGCCTGGCCCCCGACTGCCGTACGCAGTTTCTTAAGATCATCGAGGAGGATCGTTGCCGATTCTGTCAGTTGCACCGCCAGCGTCGTGTCCAGGATATCTGACGAAGTTAATCCTTGATGGATCCAGCGCGCTGCCGGTCCTCCCACCGACTCAGCAACGTTTTCGAGAAAGGCTATTACGTCGTGATTTGTTCGTTTTTCGATCCTCGCAATTTCAGCAATTGAGAACCGCGCCCGCTTCCGAATTTCGGCTGCGTCCTCCTTCGGAATCTGGCCCAGCTCTGCCATCGCTTCGCAGGCAAGTACCTCGATCTCCAGCCAAATCTGAAACTTGCGCTCGTCCGACCAAATCTTACGCATCTCTGGCTGGGAATAACGATCGATCACCTTAACAAGATAAAAGGGAGCGGCTTGAGCGAAAAGTGTTTTGTTAATTTCGTTAACATCCGTGCTCTAGCGGGATGAAAACTCAGAGCCCCTTCGGCAGGAACTGCTTCGGTTTTCTGGCGGCAGCTTGGTGGAAAACCGCTAAAGAGATTACCAAGCGTTCGTTCGCTTTCGGGATTGTCGAACTCGGCAGCTCAACAAACGCGAGCGCGCAGGAAACGTCCGTTGTCTTGCAAACGCACGCGGCCGCTGGCGAAAAGGTCCGCGACTGTCGCGACCGTCTCTTTGCTGCTGCTCGCGCTGGAACTTACCGCCAGGATGAGATCACCCAGCGAAAGCCTGGTGCGCGGCTTCAAAATTTGGCGATTTCTTTTCATATCGTGCCCGTTTCCATTCGTAGCAACTCTAATGCCATCAGCTATTGTGAATACCTCATCCATGACCCGTTGTGCAGTTATCCCATTCTTATACACTTTGAAACTGACCGTTGAGCGACACTTTTGTTCAATTTTCGAACATAAGGTCTTGGACAGGCCCGGCGGAGAACGCGCGTATCGCAGAGCGGCGGTGGACTACGAGCCGGAACGCGGCTTCATCAACCGCAAGGTCAACATGTAAAGAGCGGCAAACAGCGTGACTATCAACAGTATTCCCCTCGATTGCCCGTGAATAAAACGGACCAGCGCCTCCGGATTCGTTAGCAGCTCCGGTTCGATGCGGTACGCCTTGTCGCCGAGATAAGCCAGAATCCAACACCAAAGCGCCGATCCGGCGATCGTCACAAGACTGAATAGCCCGAAATTCATCCGGACGATCCCTGCCGGAATCGAGATCAGATGGCGAACAACCGGAAGCAGCCGCGCAAAAAAAACTCCGCCAGCTTCGTAACGGGCGAGCCAATTCTCCGCCTGTTCCAGTTTTTTCGGACCAAGGAGCATGAAGCGGCCATATTTCACGATCAGCGGACGGCCGATTAATCGCGAGGCCCAATAGGTGATGGCGGAGCCCAAATACGATCCCAGCGTCCCTGCCAAAACCACGCCTACAAAATTGAGTTTTCCCTGGGCGGCCAGGAACGCAGCCGGCGGGATCACGATCTCGCTGGGGACCGGAAAGATCGAGCTCTCCATCGCCATTAGCACAATGATACCAGGGTAGCCGCCGATCAGGACCCAACTGAACCACGTTTCAAGAAGATGATGCATATTGTCAATCCCAGCGAAGTCGAGGAATCTCTCGATGTCGAGCTGCGATCAGTTCGCCGTAGTTCAATACAAAATTTAAAATTCGCAATCCGAAATTCACGATGTCGATCTACCGCCGCGTTCTCCGTTATTACCGCCCGTTCCTGGGGCAGACGATCTTCGGATTATTTCTTTCGCTAATAGGCATTGGCCTGAACTTGCTCAAACCGTGGCCGTTTAAAGTGATCGTCGACGATTTTCTACGCGCGGGCCCGGCGATACGCAGCGATTGGCGGATGTGGATTCCTCTGATCTGCCTGGCGCTGGTCGCGATCCAAGTTCTCTGGGGAGTCAGTAATTGGATCACAAATTATCTTTTCGTGAAAATCGGGCTACAGGCGCTGCTCAAGTTGCGCACCGACCTCTACTCGTATCTGCAATCGCTTTCGCTTAAATATCACGACGCGCGACGTTCGAGCGATTCCAGTTTCCGCGTTGCTTACGATTCCCAATCGATCCAGACAATCTACAACAAAGGGTTCACAAACATCTTCGGCTCGACACTCACATTGATAGGAACGTTCGTCATCATGCTGCGGCTGGATTGGCAGTTAACAATGGTTTCGCTTGCCATCGTCCCTTTAATTGTCGGCACGATTTATATTTTCGCGCATCGGATTCGTCGTGAATCGACATCCATTCAGGAGCAGGAGAGCGCTATGCTGGCGCAAGCGCAGGAGGGCCTGAGCTCGATCCGAATGGTACACGCATTTGGGCGCGAGGAATTCGAAGTGCGCCAATTCCAGCAACAAGCCCGGCAAAGCTTGCAAGCGAATCTGCGGCTCACATTGACGAATGTGAACAGCGCCCTGGTCATCAGCACACTCATGGTAGTTGGCACCGCAGCAATGTATTACGTGGGAACGCTGCATGTCCTCGCTGGCAGACTCACCCTTGGTTCGCTTCTCGTCTTCAGCGCGTATCTGTTGATGCTTTATCAGCCGCTCGAGTCGCTCACTTACACAACATGGGCAATGGAAGGCGCCACCGCTGGCGCAAAACGGTGCTTCGAAGTCCTGGATCGACAGGATGATGTGATTGATTCACAAAATGCGATTGCAATTTCATCCGCGCGAGGCGCGATTGCATTCAACTCGGTAAGTTTTGGTTATGGGGAAGACCGAACCGTGTTGCGCGATATCGATCTTCGCATCGATCCGAATCAGATCGTCGGTCTTGTCGGCGGCACCGGAGCTGGCAAAAGTACGCTCTTTAGTTTAGTGCCACGATTTTACGACCCCACGACGGGCTCGATTACCCTCGACGGACGCGATCTTCGCGAAATTACAAAAAGGACTTTGCGGGCGCAGATCGCGATCGTCTTACAAGACACGCTGCTTTTTTCAACAACAGTGCGAGAGAACATCGCTTATGGCCGGCCAGACGCGACAGAAGAAGAAATCATTGATGCAGCGCGCCGCGCGCAGGCCGACGATTTCATTCGGCAATTGCCGAACGGCTACGCAAGTCCTGTCGGCGAACGTGGCGGACATTTGAGCGTCGGTCAACGGCAGCGCATCGGCATCGCCCGCGCATTTTTAAAAAACGCGCCGATTTTGCTGCTCGACGAACCCACTTCAGCGCTCGATCCGACAACGGAATCGGCGATTATGGACACAATCAAAGAATTGATGCAGGGCCGGACCACGTTGATCGCGACCCATCGCCTGGCAACGATCCATGGTGTGGATCAAATCGTCGTGCTCGAACATGGGCGCATCGTTGAGAAAGGTCGCGGTTCGGAACTGATCGCGCGCGGCGGTGTTTACGCGAAACTTTACAGCTCGGGAAAATTCCCGACATAACGTGACGCAACTTTATTCATGTTTAGCGTCGTTATGAAAACCAGCGGAGCGCCGTGGCACTCTAAAACGCAACCCCGAAGGCCTTCGGGTTTGCAATCACGGCCACGTTTTGGACCGCGGCGCTGCCGCGCCGCTTTGAGTATGCTCAAAACACTGCACGCGAAATTATGAGCAACGTCAGAGAAGACCGACACGTCGAAGGCGACTGGTGGCCGGAGCCAATTCCGGGCAATGTGGCGTTCGGCGAAGGGTTTTACTGCGAAACCGCGCAAATCTTCCGGAAACTTCGTAGCAAAAAACCGGGGGCCGTCGTTATCGGTAAACATGTCTCGTGTTACGCCGGCTGCTCGTTTGCTATAGGTGAGAACGGCCAGTGCACGGTCGGCGATTTCACGCTGCTCAATGGCGCACTGATCATGACGGACGAGAAGATCGAGATCGGATCGTATTGCCTGGTTTCATGGAACGTCGGCATCGCCGATTCCGATTTTCATCCGCTCGAGCCGGCCCAGCGTCTCATCGACGCTCAAGCTCTGGCGCCTTATTTCAAGAATCGTCCGTTGCGCCCGAAATTAAAAACCGCTCCCGTGAAAATCGGCAACAATGTGTGGATCGGAATGAATGCTGTGATTTTAAAGGGCGTGACCATCGGTGAGAACTCGGTGGTCGCTGCCGGATCAGTTGTCACGAAATCCATTCCACCGAACACGGTGGTGGCGGGGAATCCAGCGATTTTGGTGAAACAGTTCCAGCTGTGACACGATTTAACGCTCAACGCTCAACACTCAACGCTCAACGTTCAATTCGGAAGATTGGATGTTGGCGGTTGAGCGTTGGGCGCTCGCCACGACGGAGCCCGTCCAAGGCGAAGGCGGGTTTGGCGTTTTCTTTTTAATGAAACGCAAGCGCATCGTGGTCATGGGCTTCATGGGTTCGATGCCTATTGCCGGCGTAATCTGGCAGCACATCCATTATCTCGTTGGACTGCAGCGGCTAGGTCACGAGGTCTATTACATCGAAGACTCGGCACGGCTTCCGTACAATCCGGAGACGTTCGAAATAACTAACGAATTCGATTACGCGGGGTTGGTCCTGAACCGGTTGTCACAAGAATTCGGATTCAAAAAACGCTGGGCATTTTGCGCGCGTTATCTGCCTCGCAATCCAACTGCCGGCCTGCCGCTAAAAAAAATCCGACAGCTCTATCGGGATGCCGATGCCATCCTGAACATTTGCGGCGCGCAAGAGCTCAACGACGACCTGCTCGTTTCCGATCGGATCCTTTACATCGAGAGCGATCCCGGGGTTGAGCAAATCAAGATCGACAAAGCCGTAAGATCGACCATCGATTATTTGCGGCGCCATTGTGCGCTTTTCACATTTGGTGAAAATGTGGGGACAAAGAGTTTTCCGGTCCCGGCGCATGGACTTAACTGGCTCCCAACGCGCCAGCCGGTTGTAACCGACCTGTGGAAAACGAACCAGCTCCCTTCCGGCGCCGCGGTTTTCACGTCGGTGGCGAATTGGTCCACGAGCGGTCTGAAAGACATTACGTGGCGCGGCGAGAAATATCTTTGGAGCAAGTCGCGCGAATTTTTGCGTTTTATCTCGGCACCGAAAAAATCAGGGGAACCATTTGAACTGGCGACCAATATCAAAGATGCGAAGACGCGAACGAGATTTGAGCGAAACGGCTGGTGTCTTCGCTGCCCGCTTCAACTAAGCGTCGATTACTGGCTTTATCGCGACTACATCCAGCGCTCGAAAGGCGAGTTTACCGTCGCCAAAGATCAATACATTCGTCTAAACACCGGCTGGTTCAGCGATCGGAGCGCCTGCTATCTCGCTGCGGGTCGCCCGGTTATCATTCAGGAAACCGGCTTTACCAAAGCCTACGGCGGCAAAGCGGGACTTCTGTCGTTTCGATCATTAGGGGAAATTGTCGATGCGGTGAAAGCAATCAATGCGGATTACGCGAAACATTCCCGTGCTGCTCGCACTGTGGCGCGTGAATTTTTTGAAGCGGAGAAAGTCCTCGGATCAATTCTCGATCGCGCTGGAATTTGATCTCTCTGCTGTTGACCCGCGACCTGCGCCAAAACGGCGAAGAACACGAATAACAGTCAGCTATTTGCCTCTAGCCGCTCGCAGATGTTGAACGCCGAGCGCATGTAGCATGTCAGTTCTGTCCGAACGGCCACTTGCGAATGCAAATTGCGATCTTAATTTTGGATTACTCTGTCTGATTTTCCAGCCTTTCCGCCCATGAAGCGTACTCTGATTTCTGTTTACGTGGCTTTGCTGCTTGGCTCGGCGTCGTACGCACAGCAAGACAGCCCGGCGCTCCCTAGGGCGCCGCAAGCGCCATTACCGGCGGTTCCATCCAGATCGAGCCCACCCGCACAGGCGGTCGTTCCAGTGCCGGTTCCGATTGCGCCGCCAAAGCCAAACGGTCCGGTCCAAAAGAGTCTCGTCCGGATCACAGCAACGGCAGTGGAACCAGATTACAAAGCGCCGTGGAATTCCGGAGCGATTCAACGTGGTGTCGGCGCCGGTTTTGTGATTGAAGGCAATCGCGTCCTGACCAATGCCCATGTAGTGAGTAACAGCCGATATCTCACCGTGGAGCGCGACGGCGATCCTAATAAGTATCCGGCCAAGGTGCTGTTCATCGCCAATGATTGCGATCTTGCGCTCATTACTGTGGACGCGCCGCATTTTTTCAAGAACATGGTGCCGCTAAAATTCGGCGGAATTCCTTCGCTTGAATCGACGGTGTCGGCTTACGGTTATCCAATCGGCGGGGAGCGGATGTCGGTCACGACGGGAATAGTGTCGCGAATCGATTTTCAGCTCTACACTCATTCGTCGATCGATCAGCACCTTGCGGTTCAGATCAGCGCACAGATCAATCCAGGTAACAGCGGCGGACCGGTAATGCAAAACGGCAAGGTAATCGGCGTTGCGTTTCAAGGTTACAGCGGCGATGTCGCACAAGGCGTCGCCTACATGATTCCTACTCCGGTTATCAACCGATTTCTAAAGGATGTCAGCAATGGGCGTTACGACAAATATGTCGATCTCGCTATTAGTTATTCGAAGTTGCAAAACCCCGCGCAGAGAAAGTTTCTCGGATTGAAAGATGACAACCGCGGGGTGCTCGTCAGCACGGTGGTCGAGGCCGGGCCATCGGCCAACGTTCTTCGGTCTGGGGACGTTCTTCTCACAATCGACGATCATCCCATCGCCAGTGACGGGAATGTTGAGCTGGAAGGCGAGCGCGCGGACTTTCAAGAAGTAGTGGAGCGTAAATTCAAGGGGAGCTCGGTTAAGCTCGACATCTGGCGTGACAAGCAGCCCATGACTGTGAAGATCGACTTTGTAAAAACAGCATGGCCTTACCTGATTCAAGGTCACAGTTATGATGTGCGTCCCCGTTATGTGCTTTACGGCGGCTTGCTCTTTCAGCCGTTGAATCTCGACTTGCTCGAAGCCAATCGGTCAACTGATCTGCGCCTCCGTCATTTTTTTGAATACTTCATTTTGGAACAACTTTATCTGCAGCATCCCGATGTCATTGTGTTAGCCAATATTTTGCCGGACCCAATCAATACGTATCTCGCGCCGTACCGCGGCGGGATCGTGGATGAAATAAACGGCAAGAAAATTCGAACGCTCGATGATCTGGCGAACAGCTTTGCCGAAGCGCCAGAGCGTATTGTCATTCGGATGATCGGCGACGGTCCTCCGTTGGTGCTTGATCGCAACAAAGTAGAAGCTGCACGCGAGCGGATCAAAACGCGTTACAATGTGTTGAAAGAGCAAAATCTCGAAGAACAACCGGGATCAAACGCGCCGAAGCAGGCGAACAAAATCTAAAAATGGTGCCAAAGCATTCTGTTATTACGCTCGGAATCGTTCTTGTCGCAGCCACCGGGGCGCTGGCAAAAAAGGAACCCGCCGTGCCGGCGACGCTGAGTAAGCAAAAGCAGCTGGCGCTGGTCCGGGTAAATGTGACCGGACAGTCGTACGATTATTTTCGGCCCTGGCAAAAGAAAGCGCCGATTTCGAAGCGCGCACTTGGCGCTGTTCTCTCGAAAGGCCGGGTCCTGGTGACCGCAGATTTGGTGACGAATCAAAACTATGTCGAACTCGAGCGCGCGGAATCCGGAGAAAAAACTGCGGCCAAAGTCCAGGTGATCGATTATGAGGCCAACCTGGCCTTGCTCGAGCCAGTAGAGAAAACGTTCCTCGATGGAATCACTCCGCTTGAGATCACGGCCGACACGGTGGTCGGCGATCGGCTCGCCGCGTGGCAACTCGAGCCCACCGGCGCTTTGGTTGCTACGGAAGGCTTGGTGACAACCGTGCAAATGACCCCATATCCGATCGATATCGGAGAATTTCTCACCTACCGCGTCAGCATCCCAATGCAGTATAGAGAAAACAGCTACACGGTGCCGCTGGTGAAGAACAACAAGCTCGCGGGCTTGCTGCTCCGCTACGATTCGCGTTCGCAGCTGCTCGACGCAATTCCGGCGCCCATCATTACCCATTTTTTAAAGGAAGCTGAGAGCCAGAATTATCGCGGCTTTCCCGCCGCTGGTTTCTCATTTTTTCCAACACGCGATCCGGAGCTGCGCGAGTTCGCCGGGGAAACAGGCAAAGGCGGCGGCGTTTATATTACCAACGTAGAACCGAATACGCCGGCAATGAAAGCCGGCCTGCAGATTGGCGATATTGTGACAGCGGTCGCGAACAACGAGATCGATCAAAATGGTAACTATGTCGATCCGCTTTACGGCAAGATCGAATTCACAAATCTGTTAACTGCCCACGCTTATTCGGGTGATGTTGTCCCTTTTCGCATCCAGCGTAGCGGCAAGCCGATGCAACTGAATGTGACGCTCGAGCATCGAGACGCCAAAGACTATGTTAGCCCGCCGTATAATTTCGATCAGCCGCCCCGCTATTATGTCGTCGGCGGTCTCATTTTTCAGGAGCTTTCACGCCAATATCTCAAAGAATGGGGACCGGCCTGGCAAAGAGAAGCCCCGCAGCGCTTGGTTTACCTCGACCGTTTTCAGTCAGAGCTTTTTCCACAGGGAAATCGCCGTGTCGTCATCCTTAGCCAGGTCTTGCCAGCCAATAGCACAATCGGCTACGACGACCTTTCCTATTTGACGGTCACAAGAGTGAACGGCAAAGAAATCAAATCGTTAGATGATCTGGCCGAAGCGGTGAAACAGCCGATCGAAGGCGGCTTCATCAAAATCGAGACTGAGGAAGATCCCAAACAGATCGAGCTCGACGCGGCACAAGTCGCCGCCGAAGCGCCCAATCTCCAGGAAAACTACGGCATCTCGGCGCTGCATCGTCTCGATTGAAGTGGATAACGCGGTCTGCTCGCGCGATCCTCTGTGATTCACGTCCTTGCATTTTGCGGGATGAATTCTAAAGAGAATGAGGGACCGGATAGCGACGGGAAGAATGCTTCGCACAATGAGGGCCACGATTTGCTCTTTGATTCTCGCGGCGATTTCGTTGCCCGGCCTGCGGGCGCAAATGGTGCCGGGACTCGATGCAATCCGGGTTGCTTCCGGTCTGACTCAGCCGCTCTTCGTCACAGCGCCACCGGGAGATTCCGGGCGATTATTTATCGTGCAGCAGAACGGGCAAATTCGAATTCTCAACCTCGCCACCGGCACGCTCAACCCGACTCCCTTTCTCACCCTCACTGGCTTGCAAACCGGAGGCGAGCAGGGTCTGCTCGGCATGGCGTTCGACCCAAGCTACGCCGCAAACGGAAAGTTTTATCTCAACTTCACCGTCCCCGGCGGCGCTTTTGGCCATGGCGTGACGCACGTCTCGCAATTCACCGTCTCGGCCAATCCGAACATCGCGGATCCGACCAGTGAAAGAATCCTGTTCACGTTCGATCACCCGCAAGCCAATCACAACGGAGGATGGATCGGCTTTAGTCCGCGCGCCGGCGACGCGAACAATCTGTACATCGCCACCGGAGACGGCGGCGGCGCAAACGACCAGGGACCAGGCCACATCGAACCGGGCGGCAACGCGCAAAGTTTGACGACTTTGCTCGGCAAAATACTTCGCATTCACATTGATTCCGCGGCCGGGACCTACACGATTCCGCCGAATAATCCTTTCGTCGGCGTCACTGGAGCGCGAGGAGAAATCTGGGCGTTCGGATTGCGTAATCCATTCCGGAACAGTTTCGATAGTCAGACCGGCAGGATGTTTATCGGCGATGTCGGGCAAAGCAGCCGCGAGGAGATCGACGTGCAACAACCAACGCATCCCGGTGGCGGCGAAAATTACGGCTGGCGTGTTCGCGAAGGAAGCATTCAGAATCCTGCCTTTCCTGGAACGCCCACGCCGCCGGGCGCGGTCGATCCGATATTCGATTATCCACGGTCGGTCGGTCGAACAGTGATCGGCGGTTATGTCTATCGCGGCCAGCAAATCCCGAATTTGCGTGGCGTTTATGTCTTCGGCGATTTCGTCGGTCCGGACTCGGGTCCTGGCGTCGGTCAAATATTCACTCTGAATTACAACGGCACCATTGCTTCAAACTTCCAGAACATTACGGCGCAGCTTTTTCCGACGAGCGTCGGCGGCTTTACGTTCGGTAATCTCTCCTCGTTAGGCGAGGATGCCAATGGCGAGCTTTACATTACCGACCTCAGCAACGGGAGCGTTTTCAAAATCGTGGCGTCCCCCGTGAAGAGCGATTTCAACGGCGACAGTAACGCAGACATTCTCTGGCAACATACCTCAGGCGCGCGCGCAATCTGGCTCATGAACCGCACCACCTACGGCAGCAGTGTGAACTTGGGAACCGTGGCGATTTCCTGGAACATCGCCGGTTCGGGCGATTTCAATGGTGACAGCAAGGCAGACATTCTTTGGCAAAACAGTTCTACTGGCCAGCGCCTTATCTGGCTCATGAATGGCACCACGCATACATCCACTGTCGGTTTGGGAGTCGTGGCGACATCGTGGAGCATCGTTGGTTCGAGCGACTTTAACGGGGACGGCAAATCGGATATTCTTTGGCAAAACAGCTCCACTGGCCAGCGCCTTATCTGGCTCATGAACGGCACCACGCATACATCCACGGTCAGTTTGGGAGTCGTGGCGACATCGTGGAGTATCGTTGGTTCGAGCGACTTTAACGGGAACGACAAATCGGATATTCTCTGGCAAAACAGCTCTACTGGTCAGCGCGTTATCTGGCTCATGAATGGCACCACGCATACGTCCACTGTCAGTTTGGGATTGGTGGCGACATCATGGAGCATCGTTGGTTCGAGCGACTTTAACGGGGACGGCAAATCGGACATTCTTTGGCAAAACAGCTCCACTGGCCAGCGCCTTATCTGGCTCATGAATGGCACCACCCGTATATCCAATGTCAGTTTGGGAACCGTGGCGACATCCTGGAACATCAGGAATTATTGACCGCCAGCCCCGCAGTTTTCAGACCATTACGCCCAGGCGCGCGCGCGGGATTTCGGACAAATCTGGCTGAAGCCGTGAAACAGACGATCGAAGGAGGCTTCATCAAAATCGAAACTGAGGAAGATCCCAAACAGATCGAGCTCGACGCAGCACAAGTCGCCGCCGAAGCGCCCAATCTCCAGGAAAACTACGGCATTTCAGCCCTGCATCGTCTCGATTGAGTTGGATAACGCGGTCTGCTCGTTCGTGAAAGCTCTCGAAGCTGCGCGACGCGGAAAATACGGCGGCAAAACCGCATAGTGACGTGATTTTGCTTTGGGCCACGGCCCGTTAGGCATGCTGGCCGATTGAAAAAGTCTGGCAGCGTTTGCTGCCCCTCTACATTTCGGTGCTCTGTGAGATCGGCCGCGGCTTCGTCAAAAACCGCTCCACTTCTTCGTTGTAGGTTTGGAACGGGTCGCCCATCACGAGAAAATCGCGACTGTCGCACGCAATTGAATCCCAATTAATGACGTACGGAAGATCGCATTTCTGGAAAAAAGCCACTGCATGCGCCCGGCCTGACGCGCGCGTATTGGCCGGAGGAACACGCGCCGCGGCTGGACGACGGACGCTATTGTTCCACTCCGCGATTCGCTTCCCCGGGGTAACGCCGAAGAACAATCCCCGGACCGGATCGATGTTGTGATATTCGAGGTCGATACTTTGCAGCCACGGATGGTCCCAGCTCAACTTTTCCGCCTCCATAAACGTTTCGAGCAGCCATTTTTTGGTTATCCAATCGACCCCGCCGATCAACGACTGATAGTTTTGCTCGAGTGCTTCAAGCACGAAGCCCCAGCTTTCCAGGAGCCAGTTGGTTTCCGCGCTCCTGTCGCGCAAATATTCTTGCGCCAGTCGATGAAATTCCCATTGCACGTCGAGCCCGCCGATGGTCTTGCCATCCTCCAAATGGACAATCCACTGGTGCGTGGCATCGCGTGAGATGTCGCGCGTGCTTTGTACGGCATCGGCCAGAATAAGATTCCGCGGCAAACGGCCATCCTCGAGCAGCGATAAGACGCAAGCGGTAGTGCCGATCTTCAGCGCAGTGGCAAACGGACTCATGTTCGAGTCCCCGATGAGCAAATGCAGCCGTCTGTATTTTCGGTAATCGGCCAGCGGCTCATCTCGCGCGTTGATAATGGCGCGATTGAATTGAACCCATTGATAGATGTCGTTCACGATGTGGTCGGCGCGCTGGCTGAGCTGAAAATTGACCTGCGCCTCCGGTTGCTGCGGCTCGAAATCGAACGCCAGCGGATTAGACTGGCCGACGCGACCTGCGCCCGTGAAGATCTGCCGCGTTGCTAAAAAAGTAAGCAGCGTTCCGAGAATAGGCGGCGTAAATTGCGCCTCTCGTTTCATCAAATAATTCTCGTGGCAACCAAAAGTGGCGCCGGTGTGATGATCGACATTGTTTTTAATAAACGACACGCGACCGTCCGCGCCCAGGGCAACAAGTGACGATTGCAGCAGGTCGTCCCCCGCCAATTCATACGTGACCAGATCATGCAGATGCAAACATTCCGGCGACGCGTACTCGATGTGACCCATGTCGAGGTAGAGACGTCCGCCGTTGAGAAGAAAGCCCCCGTTGCCCGGTGGTTCTTCGTAATCTCTGTAATGCAGATCGATGGTGCCAGCTTCGGCCTTTCGAAAGAGATAATTTTTAATTTTGGCTGGCCAAAGCTCGGAATTGCCGTGGGGCTCTCCCTCGCTCAGAAGGCAGCCGTATTCGGTTTCAATTCCAACGATCCGGTCCATTTTAGTCAGCCAACGACTTAACGATTGAGTGAGTTAGCGATTGGAAACATTTAATCGATTGAATCGATAAATCTCTAAATATTTTCACAGGCATCTGTAGCAAAGAGCGGCTGGAAAAAATAATCTTGCAGGGCGATTGTGAATAATTGTCAATAACTTGCAATAAATCCAGAAAGTTCGTAAGATGGACTCCCCCATGAGAAACCTGGGTCTTCGCAGTCCCTACGATAAGGTAGGCGGCTTGGTTTATTTCGGCCGGATGCTCGACAAAATTCGAAGCCACGCCAGAGGGGAACTGCCTGCTGCGTACCAAGAGAACCTTGGAAAAGGTCTCGACGAAAAATGCGCAACCTTTCTCCGAGCGAAATACAGTCTAATAGTCGAGTACGTGAACGATGGCCTGACGGATGGAGCTATTTTGCAATCGTGCTTTGCGATGGGACACCGGCCGTCCGAAGACGAAATTCACATGTGGAATGAATTCATGCGCAAGCGAGGCTGGAATGACGAAGTTTCCGACATGCTGGAACGCGAAAAAAAAGAACAAGGCATGATTTCCAGGTCGGAGATCGAGACACTCTTCCAATTTATCGATGCCGATGAAGGGCGCTCGGTAAACGGTAACCATACAAACGGCAGCACGAGGCAAAAATCCATCGCGGACCGCATTCCGTGTCGATTCGAGCGATCCAACGCATCGCTTGGCAATCACCCGGTAGTGCAGCGGTTTCGATAAGTTGTTATTGCCGTAGTCTCTGGTCGCTGAGTGCGGCCCTTCCTTTGATCGAGACTCGAGGGCGACATCGAAGTGCGCTTGAACCACATGGGAAAACGCACAAACTTCATTTGATGGCCATAGTTGCTCTGCGCAGTCCATCCGAAAAAGTGGGCGGCCTCTTTTATTTTGGGCGAATGCTGGATAAAATCCGTTTGCACGCCAAAGGCGAATTGCCTCCGGATTATCACCAGAATCTGGGAAAAGGTTTCGACGAAAAATGCGTCGCCCTCCTTCGGGTCGATTATGAGCAACTAGTCGAGCGCGTGAAACAGGGCGGCACCGACGAGGACATTCTTCAATGGTGTTTCAAGGTTGGGCGGCAACCATCCGAAGATGACGTTTACGTTTGGAACGAATTCATGCGCAAACGAGGATGGAACGACGAAGCTTCCGAGACGGTGCAGCGCCGCAAGAAGGAAGCGGGCATGTCCGACCGATCGGACATCGAGACGGCATTCCAGTTCATCGATGCCGACGAAGGACGCTTTTTAGACCCTGGTAATCATCGGTAGCGTCGATGCGCTGCGCCAACTCCCGCGCTTGCGGAACAGCGCGGCACCCGTGCGTTAGCGTCCTACTCTGCCAGCGTGTCGATTCGTTCGGCCAGCCCAAAATCGAGCTCGGTCAGGCCGCCTTTGCTGTGCGTTGAGAGAACCAGGCGTACTTTGTTGTAACGAATGTCGATGTCGGGATGGTGTTCTTCTTCTTCCGCTACTTCGGCCACGGAATTCACGAAATCGATCGCATCGGCAAAATCATCAAACTCAAATGTGCGCTCGATATGTTTTTTCTCCAGCTCCCACTCCGGGACCTTTTTCATGCGCTCTTTCAGGTCGCCTGCTTTGATCAAGTCAGCCATAACGGGACAACGAGTAACACCCGAAATCTGTTTTGCAATCGGGAAAATCAAAGGACTCTTTTTGTAACGCTCGCCACGGCGAGCGTGGATGTATTTCGCAACCTGGGAAGCTTGCGCCGCAGTTAAAGATCGAGAATTCTACACAGGTTTTTTGCGGAATCGAAAACTTCCATGGCGCAGTTGCGCGCCTGCCTGGAAAGCCGCGGCCAATCCCGCAGCACTTCTTTCACTGCCGTTTCCGCTGCGTCAGCACCTCGGACGAAACGGAATCCGCTTTCCGGCGGCAAATATTTTTCTGCGCCTGTAGTTTCGGTAACGACCGGCCGGCCCAGCGCGAGAAACGCTGCGGCGCGATCGCTCAACCATCCGGTTCGCCACGCCACGTCGACGCCCTTGATTGCCGTGAATTCAGCGAGTGCGTGCGCGATGTATCGGCGGTACGAACCGGGCGTGCGCGCGACGCGGTGCGGATCGACAATGCGCCAGCCTCGCTTGCTGAGACGCGTCCGCTCCGGATCGTCCGCCTTGATATTCATGGCCAGTTCAAAGCATGCTTCGGGAATCCGTTTCGGAAGATCGAGGTACGGTTCGAACGCGATTTTTTTCGAAAGATCCGGAAACGTGCCGTTCACTTCTACGGCCCCGCTCCAATACCATTGGCCGATCGTAGTAAATTTGGGAACGCGCGGACGCGGCCGGCGGCGGAAAAGTTTCGTATCCGCTAGAGGATAAAATGTTTTCCACCTAAGCGACGATTTCGGCAGCTGGCAATCACGTCCATGAACATTGAGGCCGATCGTCCAGAATTCGTCATGATACGACTGACCCATCTCCATTTTCGTCATCCAGTAAAAAATTTCGCTGGGATCGAGATCGCAGAAAATCCGGCGTTCGAACTGCATGAGAAACGGCGGATGAATGGAATAACTCAGATTGAGCAGTGCGTTTGGTCCCGCCAGCCGATTGAACAGAGCTCGTTTCGACATTCCGATGCAATCCATACGCTCAAGATCATGCGCGTCAGATGCGGGTTTTTGATACAGCAGACAGTACCGGCCGGCGAGCGCATGCTCGCGCAATCGTCGCTGAAAATTCGCGATCCTGGCACGATCGGCGCGGCGATCGTCTGTCGCCGGCAACAGCTCCAGCCAGATCGCATCGAGCTTCAATCGTCGCAGTCCAAGCATCCATTGCAGCGGAACAGAAAAATTGCCGCCGCCCTCACGATATTTCGCGGCAAATCCGCATCCAAGAAAGATGGTCACTAGAAGAAGAAGCAGAAATCGCGTGGCAATGCATCGAACCTGATTAACGGGTCCCTCATCTGGCTCCGAAGTAAGCCTCGGCGTTGTTTCGCGCGTCTTTTCACTGCGTCTTTGGAAGCAATCGGGAGATTAGCATCAGCAACGCGACGACCACAACCCCGAGAACGCCCCAAAAGATGTAGCGCGCGGAACCGCTGAGCGTTTGTGTAATCCGCTCAGTTTTCGAGTTCATATTTTTCTGCGCTCCAAGTGCCGCGGACGCCCGTTCCGCGCGCAAAAGCTGATCTGCAATCAGGATCACGTCATACCGCGGCGAAGTAGCGCTGGGGTTTCCGTAATAGATCCAGATTGGCTGCCTGGCGTCTGATGCAGCCTTGAAGACGACTTGGGTAACGGGGTAATTGCCGCGAAAGTCATGCAGTTCGATCGGCGGATTGTCGCCATTGTCCGTCTCTAAGAAAAGCGTGTCGCCCCTCGGGGTAACCTCGAGGTGAATCGCAAATTCCGGCGTTGCCTGATCTGGCGCTTTTTTCCAAATCGCGCGACCGAGTTCGCGAGGGAACGTATCGCCGCGTTCGTCCGCCACCTCTTCCCACAGACGCATTTCGCGCTGGAAAAGTGCAGAACCAGAAGCGCAGGCAATCCGAGCGATCGGCGTGCCGGCTTGCGGCAATCGCAACGACCAGCGCGAAACCCTCGGTTCTTTTGGATCGTTGGCCGCGGCTGGTGACAGCGGAACCGAGCGAGAAATGGAGGTGCGCTGAAGTAGAAATGGAAGTTGTCGATCTTCGGTCACGATCCTCAAGTCGCGCTGGTCCGGCGCCGCGCGGGCGAGCACATCAGGATCCAGCTCGATCTGTTGTGCTCCGGGTTTTTGGAGTTGAATTTGCTTGCGAAATTTCCACGCGGCGAGATCGATCTTCACGCCGGGCAAAGCAAGCGCAGCGAGATCATCCGGCGCCTTGTAATCGGGGCTCGCGATCAAAGAGGCTGGTTGCAGTTCGATAGCCGAAGCGTTTCTTAATTGGTCGCCCAATTCCGACAGATCATAACGTGGCGTCGAGCACTGATTGTTTCCAAAAAGCAAATGGTACCGGCCCGGCTCACGCGCCAGAAATACAAGTTGTGCCACGCGCCTTTCGGCATCAACTGCATTGATAACGAGCGGCGGGCTGTCGCCGTTATCGATAAGCACGACTAATTCGCGACCGCGAATCTGGGTGTCGATGGGAATTTCGAGATGCGATTCAATTTTGCCATTCAGATCCAAACGATAAACTGATCCGGTGCAGAGCGTCTGCTCGCGAATACTATCGTCGGCTAGTTCCGGAACGGCGATCGCGACGAAGCGTGCAAACAGTGGATCGGACGTTTCGATCCGCAGAGATGCCACTGTCAGATTCGTCCCGCCAAGATCAACCGCCAGCCGTGTTACACCCAGACTTTCGTCGCGCGACTTAATTGTTGCCGGGAGAGGTTCGACCGGTGGGTTTGTTTCTGCGACCCGCAGTAGCACGCCCGTGAACGGCACCGCAGCCGTGCGGCTGTCGTCTATCGTGAGGCGCAGAAATTCCCAAACCTCCGCAGGGCAGGAAACACTCAGATTCTGTGCGCCGCCAGTCATTCTGAAAATCGGTTTGTCGATCGCGAGCGAGCGCCACTGTGTGCCGTCATGCGAACCCTCTACTTGCACGGCTTTAATGAATTCAACGCCTGGAGGCGTTTCGAAGGTTACACCTTTGAGGAAAGATTTTATTCCCGTTGTCAGGGTAATCCGCGTTGCCGTCGGTTCGAGCGCGGTGCGCAATTCTTGCGATCGTAGCGCAGACTCCGGGCGAGGCATGCGTCGATCAATCAGATAGGGAACTTCGCCTCCCGCGCTGTCTAATATGCGCACATCTCCGAGATCGGGGCGCGAAGCATCGAGCGTTTCGAGCGGCAGATTTACCCGGGTCAATCCGTTCGCCGGTACATCGATCGTTTGGCTGAAGCGCCACTCGTTAGGCGTTATTGCATCAAGCGATCCGGCGAACAAAAACGCCGCGATCAGAAAACCTGCGGTCAACCCGTTTGACTGAAGAACCTTCGATTGGAATTTCATTGGATCTGCTTTTGGGAAAGACCGAGAAAGCGCTGGTAAAGGAAAGACGCGAAGATCGCGATGATTGCCACCACAACGAACGCGGCGATTCGATAGAGCTGATCCAGTTGCGAAAGGTCGTGCAGAAAAAGCTTGAGGATAGTGACGCCAAGCAATCCGAGACTCGCGTATCGCACCGGCCTGACCGTTTGACGGATCCCAATAATCAGGAGTAGCAGCGCGAACAACGCCCACGCGATGCTGTAGCTCATGTCGCGCGCGAAGTTTCCAGAAAATTGAAACGTGAGCGCGGCCATGCCCGGCCGGCTGAAATAATCCGCGATCTCGATGTTCAACAACAGAAACGCGAGAATGGCGCCGAGCGTGTAAAGTAACGGTCGCGCGTTGCGACCGAGGATAAGATTTCGCGGCGGTGCAAGGAGTCGCGCGGCCGCGAAGAGGCAGATCGCCACAATGCCGTAGGCGTAAAGATACCAATTAAAAATCGGTGTTGCGGAACGAGCATGATAGCTGAGGACGGCCGGATTTAGCGCGAGTCGCGCAAATGCAACCACCAGCAGAGCGGTTCCCGCCAGACGCAGCCCCGGATGCGGCACGCGATGGAACAACCAGCACAGAGCAGCGCCTTCGAGCGCCCAGCCAAGCGTGATCCATTGGCGATCGAATTGAATAGGAAAGATCAGGGTGATGAAAAACAGCGCCGCGGCGCCAAACAATGCAAGCTGCGCGTCTCGCGCCGGACTTTCCACGGGCGTGTGTTTCAAAAGAATGACGAGCCCGAGCAGCGATGGGACGGCGAACACAGCGGGAACCAGACCGAGCATGCCGTTGGGGTAGGCGGTGCGGATCACGTCATAAACGAGGAAGAAATGTAACGGCGCGGCCAGCGCAGCTGTCGCCCAAGGCATTGTTTTTGCGGCGAACTGTCGATGGAAGAAAAATGGAAAAATCGTGAACACCGCGGCGAATCCAATGTACCAGGCGAGTGGCAGCAGTGCGC
>WNGF01003352.1_pt1 | contig 40520 bp, 40 predicted proteins | sample 5400641 | NCBI WGS metagenome assembly WNGF01 (sample SAMN13153371, study PRJNA577476) | soil metagenome | isolation source: 80 cm soil or saprolite under grassland replicate 2 | place: USA:California | collected 2016-06-15 | reverse complement strand
GCGGAGAATGCGGGGGCGCCGCCGCTGCGGGTGCCGCGGGAGGAGGCGTCTTGTCCAAAGTCGCGGCGGACGCGATGGTCCCGCGTGGCGGCGTGCGGTGATCGAGGATGCCCGAAAGGGTGTCGCGCAGCCGCTTTTCGACTTCGTCTGCGGCCGAGAGAATGGGCTTGGGCGGCGCCACCTGGGCCACCGGCCGGACCGCTTCCCCACCGACATCTTCGAGCACATCGGAAAAGATGTCCTCGGAAGTCAGCCGGGAGGCCGGCGGCACCTCCGCCGTCGAGATCTTCATGGTGCGGGCCCTGACATTGGTCGATTCGATCGCCTGCTGCACGGCCTCCTGGAACGCCGAGTCCTCGAAGGGCTTGACGAGGATGTCGAACGCGCCCACGCGCTGCGCGTCGGCTTTCTTGTTGGTGCCCTTGTAGCCCGAGACCATGAGCAGGATGGGCGGTGCGGTGGCGCCCCCCTTGCGGCGGATTTCGCGGATGACCTCCGCCGAGGGAAGGCGCGGAAGCATCCCGGAGAGCACGACGAGGTCGAACCGGGAGGACGTGAACGCGGCCAGACCTTCCTCGCCGTCGTGTGCCTCCACCACCGTGAAGCCCGGAGCAGTCAGGAGCCCTCGCACGCGCTCGGCCGAACGCGCTTCGTATTCGATGAGAAGGACTTTCCTCGCCATCCGTTCGGTGGTCGCGTTTCCCTGGAAGTCCTTCGAATGATACGGCATCCGGGTCATATAATCGCCGCTCATCTCGTCTTTGCAGGAGCGACCATGTCGGGACACAGCAAATGGGCCACGATCAAGCACAAGAAGGGGGCCGCAGACGCCAAGCGCGGCCGCCTCTTCACGAAATTGATCAAGGAAATCACGATGGCCGCGCGGCTCGGCGGCGGCGACCCGGCGGGCAATCCGCGCCTGCGCAAGGCCATCGACGATGGCAAGGCTGTCAACATGCCGGCCGACAACATCAAGCGGGGAATCCAGCGCGGCACGGGCGAGCTGCCGGGCGTCAGCTACGAAGAGGTCACCTACGAGGGTTACGGACCCGGCGGCGTGGCCGTCCTGATCGAGACGATGACGGACAACAAGAACCGAACGCTGCCGGAGATCCGCACGATCTTCTCGAAGCACGGTGGAAACCTCGGCGAGTCGGGCTCCGTGAAGTTTCTCTTCCAGAAGAAGGGTTACATCACGATCGAGAAGGACAAGGCGAGCGAGGATCAGGTGATGGAGGCCGCAATCGAGGCAGGCGCCGACGACGTCTCGTCCGAGGGCGACCAGCACGAGATCCAGACCGCGCCCGAGAGCCTCGCCGCGGTCAAGGAAAGCCTCGAGAAGAAAGGCCTGCCGGTGTCGGTCGCCGAGCTCTCGATGATTCCGACCACCGAAGTCAAGCTCGACCAGCGAAAAGCCGACCAGATGATGAAGCTCATGGAGGCTCTCGAGGACCACGAAGACGTGCAACAAGTCTGGGCGAACTTCGACTTCGAGGAGGCGAGCTGACGCTCGCGGCGACCTGAAGGTTCTCGGTCTCGACCCGGGGACGGTGGCGACCGGCTGGGGCGTCGTCGTCTTCGATCGTGGCCGGCTGACGCTGGACTGCTGCGGCGTCTGGCGGCCTCCCGCCGCGCTCGCCCTCGCCGACAAGCTCAGGTTCCTGTTCGAGCGCGCGGCCTTGATTCTCGAGGAGTGCGGCCCCGACGCCGTTTCTGTCGAGACGGTCTTCGCCGGGAAGAACGCGTCTTCGGCCGTCAAGCTCGCGCACGCTCGCGGAGCCCTGATGCTCGCCGCCGCGCGCCACGGCCTTCCCGTCTTCGAGTACGAGCCGCGACTCGTGAAGAAGGCTCTCGTCGGCTACGGGAAGGCCGAGAAGCCGCAGGTCCGCGCGATGGTGCTGTCGCTGTTGACTCGCCAACGCGCGCGGGTGCCGCTCGACGCCGCTGACGCCCTGGCGCTCGCGATCTGCCACATCCACGCGACGCCGCAGGGATGCTAGCATCCACGCCATCATGTCATTCCAGGGCTCGATCCAGGAACTTCCGGTCCCGGACATCATCCAGCTCGTCTCGGTTTCGGGAAAGACCGGGATGTTCACCCTCGTGCGAGGCGCCGAACGCGGCTTCATCTATCTGAAAAACGGACAGATGGTCCACGCGCGACTCGGAGACCTCACGGGAGAAGAAGCCATCTACGCTCTGGCCATCTGGTCTTCGGGAGAGTTCCAGTTCACTCCGGGGGAAGAGGCTGACGTCGCGTCGATCGAGAAGTCGAACACAAGTCTGCTGATGGAGGCGGCCCGGCGCCTCGACGAGTGGAAAGTTCTCTCCCGCAAGATCCCGGCGGTCGACTACGTCCCGATCTTCCTACCCCGCGACACGGCGGAACCCGTCACGCTCTCACCCCCCGAATGGAACATCGTCATCCGCATCGACGGCAAGAGAACGGTCGAGGAGCTCGCCCGAACCGTCGACTTATCCTCCTTCGAGACGGCCAAGATCCTCTATGGACTCATCACGGCGGGCCTCGTCGAGATGCGTCCGCGGGAAGCCCCGGGCCACCGCCCGGCGGCGGCCGCGCCCGCGATCCCGGCCCTGCTGGGCGACGAAAAGAAGATTCTCATGATCCTGTGCACACGCGTGAAGCAGGAGGCTGAAATCGCGCTCGGTGAACAGAACCTGCCCGGCATCGAAAGGCCCTATAAACAGGCCCTCACGGAGATCGACCGGGGCCGGGGGGTCGAGGCCGTGCGCGACCTCATCCGGGCCACAGAAAAGGCCATCTCGGCCATCCGAGGCCCCGCCCGAATGAAGGCCTTCCAGGACAAGATGTCCCTGGTCATGCAGCCCAAGGCCTGACCTCCGCCCCACCCCTCCGCCAATGGATATTTGGCATTTTTCCCGATTTGCCTTATCCTATTCGGCAGACTGGTTTTTCTCCGGCTCGTTCGAAAGGAGTGTTCATGAAGGTCACGCGAACCGCGCTCCTCGTGACGCTGCTCGGCTTGACCGCGGCAGCCTCTCGAGCGCAGACCGCGCCGAACAACGGGGGCGACCTCGGCCTTTTCACGATGCCGACAGCCCAGAGCCCCTGGTCCGGACAGCTCGTGCTCGGCCTGTACGGTTGGAAAGAGCAGCTTGCGGCGGGCGACCTGCAAGACCTCGGCATCCCTGAGAAGAATCGCCTCTACAACCACTGGGCCGGCGAGTTCTCGCTCGGCCTGGGTCTGACCGATCGTTGGTCGGTCTTCGTCAGCGCCGGCCTCGATCGCTACGAAAGCCGCGGCGGTTGGCGCGGCGGATCGGTCAACGGCATCGGCTTCCCCAACGCCTTCGAGGTCAACCAGGCACGCAAGGTTCGTGTCGGATCCAAGTACGTCTTCAATTCGGAGGAGGCGCCGGGCCTCGGCGTGGGCGTCTGGTTCGCCTCCAACGTGCCCGTCGAAGGAGCCACGCTCTCCTCGAACGCGGCGTTCTTCACCTCAAACAAGATCAACTCTCGGCGCGCAGATTTTGAGTGGGGCGCCACCGTGACCAAGTGGATTTTCACCGGCATGGCGTCCTACCAGATGTCCGGTAAGCAGGATCTCGACGTCCGCGTCGCCAACCGCTTCCGTTTTGGCCTCGGCGTGGACGTTCCGGTCCTTCCGCACCTGCACGCCATCGCCGAGATCGACCGCACCGTCCTCGACGGCGGAGACTTCCAAGAGCCGAGCTACTCGATCCTGTCGGCGGGAGCGCGCTTCTGGCTCGGCCAGACCGGCCTCGCCTTCACCGGCGCCCTGAACGTCAACATCGACCAGATCGCTCACCACGGGTGGGGCCCGTCGCCGCTGGGAGGAATCGTCGGCGTCTCGTACGCCGCCTGGCCGCCGCCGCCGCCGCCCCCGGTGGTCGTACCGAGGCCGGCTCCCCCGACACCGGCACCGGTCGAGGAGCCCGAGCCGTCCGCGGCTCCAGCGCCCGCGCCGGCACCCCCGGCCGCTCCGCCGCCGCCGCAGCCCAAGACGACACGCGATGAGATCTTCTTCGACGGCAAGAGCGCGCGGCTGACCAACATCGCCAAGGCGATCCTGGACGGCATCGCACTGCGCATGAAGAGCGATCTCAATTCCACCGCCGTGATCACGGGCTACACGGACAACACCGGCAAGGAAGAAGCGAACCTTGCCATCGCGCAGAAGCGCGCCGATGCGGCCAAGGAATACCTCGTCACGCGCCACGGAATCGACCCGAACCGCGTCACGACGGCTGCCAAGGGTTCGGCCGAGCCGGCGTACGACAATGCGACCAAGGAAGGTCGAGAAAAGAACCGCCGCGCCGTGATTGTCGTAACATTCGTGTCGGGAGCGTGAGCCGGGCCGTTTCCCGAGAGCACCGAGCCCCCTCCCGAGGGGGCTTTTTTGACGACCGCGATTGTCGATAGACCTCAGCCGGACACGGCGACGCCGCGAGGCTTTGGCGTCACCGCGCTGACTCTCGCGGCTGTTGTCGCCCTCCTCTACTTCGGCCGCGTTCTCTGGATAACGGTCGCGTTCGCTCTCTTTCTCGCCCTGGCGATGCGGCCCTTCGTGTCCCTGCTCGAACGGGCGCGGATCCCCCGCGTCCTGGCGATCCTTCTTCTGCTCTTTGTGCTGGTCGGAGCAGGCGTCCTGCTCATCATCAACGTCACCGCTCAAGTCAACCAGTTCTATGTCGAGCTGCCGAAGTACCAGACGCGGATCCGGGAGCTGCTCTCGCAGGTCATGGAGTTCGTGAACAACCTGCGCGAGCGCATGGGCAGCATCCTGCCCGAGGAGTCGCGCACCGTTCGCGAGGTCAAGCTCGCCGAATCGCCGCTTGCGACGACCAAGGCCTTCGTCGCCCAGGTCGGACAGACGCTCGAAGTGCTCCTCTACGCCGCGGCGGTTCCCTTTCTGACCTTCTTCATGCTGAAAGACCGTGAGAAGTTCGCTCGCGTCCTCGAAGGGATTCTCGCGCGCAATCCGCGTCTGGGAGGCCGCCATATCACCAACGCCGTCTCCCGCACGATGACCGATTACGCCGTGGGCATCTCGTTCGTGGTGCTCATCATGGCCGCCTTCACGACGATCGGGCTCATGATCCTCGGCGTCAACTACTATTACATTCTGGGACCCATCGCGGGCCTCGCCATCTTGCTGCCTTATGTGGGCGTGCTCTTCTCGACGATCCCGGCCGTGGCGGTGGCCTACTTTCAGTACGACACGCGCAAGGCGATCTTCGTCCTGCTGCTCTACATCCCTCTGCAGTTTCTCGAGGGCAATGTCTTGACGCCGTTCATCGTGGGAAACAAGGTGCGGCTCTTCCCCCTCTCGGTCATGGTGGCCTTCATCTTCTGGGGCCTGCTGTGGGGCATCCCCGGCGCCGTTCTCGCGGTGCCTCTGACCTCCGCCATCAAGGTGGTTTGCGAGAACGTCAAGGGCTGGGAGGGGTTCGCCCGACTGCTGGGAGAGCCGGACGTCGGTTGAAGTTCAAGGTTCAAAGGAGACGGAAGGGGCGTTACCTTGAACCTTGAACTTTGAACTTTGAACCCGGCGAATCACTTCTTGCCCAACGAGAGGACGCTTCCCAGGAACCCCGCGACGGCGCCGATCAAAGGCATCGACGCCGCCGCGGGCCCGTCGAGGAAGCCCGACCAGAACTGTGTGAGCACCGGGTGCGGCGACGCGGCGAGGGCGTGTGTGACCGCCCGATAGGTAGCGTAGAGCAGGCCGAGGGCTGCCGCGCCGCCCAAGAGCCCCTCGGCTGAGGCGTGCAGCCAGAAGGGCGCCCGAATGGCGGATTCCGTCGCTCCCATCAGGCGCATGATCTCGATCTCCTCGCGGTGCAGGTCAAGCGCCAGGCGGATGGCGGAGGCGACCGAAAGCACGGCCGCGACGGCGAGGACGCACCCCAGGAAGACGCCGGCGCCCCGCAGCAGGCGAACCGCCTCGGCGAAGCGGCGGCCGTATTCCTCTTCGGAGTCGGCGGACTCGACGCCCGGCCAGCTCCGCGCCGCCGCCGCGATCTCCACCCCGGAGCCCGCCGGAGCCCGGGGGCGCAGAGTCATCTCGAGGGTGGTCGGGAAGGGCGCTTCCTTCAGGTCCGCCAGGGCCGCTCCCAGATCCGGGTAGGCGTGGCGAAACCGCTCTAGAGCGGCCGCGGGGCTCACAATCGTGACCTTGCCGATGCGCGGATCCGCAGCGGCCCGAGCGGCGAGCACTCCGGCGTCCGCGGAAGGCTCCAACGTGACGATGACGGCCGGCGCTCCTTCCCCCGTTCCCGCCACGCGCGCCAGGTTCCTGGCGAGCAGCACCAGCAGTCCCGGGACGTAGAGCGCGAGCGCGACCAGAAGGACGGCCATCGCCGTCTGGCGGGGGCCGCTTCGGGCGATCGACCATGCCTCGCCGAAGACGTAGCGGGCCTTGACTCCCATGCCGGTAGCGGAACGCTACCCCAAAGGCAGGAACGGCGCTTCGCGAACGAGTGCCGGCTCTTCCATCCGAGAGACGGGCATGCGGTCGCGCAGACGGCCGCGCTCGAGTGTCAGGACGCGCCTGCTCATACGCCGGATCAGCTCGAAGTCGTGTGTCGCGACGAGCACCGTGGTTCCGCGAATGTTGATCTCGGCAAAGAGCCGCATGATCTCCTCCGCCAGCATCGGATCCAGGTTGCCCGTCGGCTCGTCGGCCAAGAGGAGCGTCGGCTCGTTGACGATGGCGCGCGCGATGGCGATGCGCTGCTGCTCGCCGCCGGAGAGCTCTGAGGGGTATGCGTTCATCTGGTGGTGCAAGCCCACGCGCTTCAAGACCTGGTAGGCCCGCCGCTTCTGCTCGGCTCTCGGAAGGCCCAGGACGTTCTGCACGAAGGCGATGTTCTCGAAGACGGTCTTCCGCCCGATGAGCTTGAAGTCCTGGAATACGACGCCGATCGTGCGGCGGAAGTATGGGATCTGCGAGTCGGGCAGCACGCCGATGTTGCGGCCGTTGACGATGATCTGTCCCGACGTGGGTGCCTCTTCGCGGAAGAGGAGCTTCAAGAACGTGGACTTGCCCGCCCCGGAAGGGCCGGTCAAGAAGACGAACTCCCCCCTCTCGATCGAGCAAGTCACGTCGGTCAACGCGTGTCGGAATCGACCATAGTCCTTCGAGACGCGAAAGAGGTGGATCACGACGCGGAGACCTCACCGAGGGCCTTCGTCAGCGCCTCGCGCACGGCCGCCGGATCAGCGCGGCCTCCGGTCTTCTTCATGACCTGCCCCACGAACCAGCCGAAGGTCTGTGTCTTGCCGGAGCGGTAGAGCGCGACCTGAGAAGGGTTGCCCGAGACGACTTCCGAGACGACTGCTTCGAGCGCGCCCGCGTCGCTGATCTTCCCGAGGCCCTTGCGGGCGACGATCGCGTCGGCGCCCTCGGGAGACTCGACCATTTCGGCCAGGACCTCTTTGGCGGACGCCGCCGAAATCTCACCTTTCTCGAGAAGGCGGAGCAGGCCCGCTAGGCGCGGTGGCGTGACCACGAAGGACTGCGCGTCTTCCGGCGAGATCTTCTTGTCCTTCATCCACCGGAGGACCTCGCCCGTCACCCAGTGGACGGCGGCCTTCGGCGGCGCGGCGGCAGCGACGGCCTCGAAGTAGTCCGCAAGCTCGCGGGCCGAGACGAGGGTGTCGGCGTCGGCGGGAGCGATCCCGTACTGCGCGATGAAGCGGGCACGCCGCGCGCGGGGCAGCTCCGGCAGACCCCGCACCGCTTCCGCCTTCCAGGCTTCGTCGACCACGAGGGCGCCTAAGTCCGGCTCCGGGAAGTAGCGATAATCGTGGGCCTCCTCCTTGCTCCGCATCGCGACGGTGCGCCCCGCCGCCGTGTCCCACAGGCGCGTCTCCAGGGCAACCTTCTCGCCGCGTTCCACCACCTCCGCCTGCCGCTCGATCTCGTGCTCGAGAGCCTTCGCGACGAAACGGATCGAGTTCAAGTTCTTGATCTCGACGCGCGTGCCGAGCGGCGCGCTCTCGGAGGCTCGAATCGAGACGTTGGCGTCGCAACGCAGGTTGCCCTTCTCCATGTCTCCGTCGGAAACGCCGGTGTAGCGGAGAAGCCGCCGCAGCTCCATCAGGTACGCGGCGGCCTCCTCGGGCGAGCGAATCTCGGGCTCGCTGACGATCTCCACAAGGGGCACGCCCGATCGGTTCCAGTCCACCAGGGACGCGGTCGTCGGCACGTCGTCGTACGGCGTGTCGTGAAGCAGCTTCCCGGCGTCCTCCTCGAGGTGAATGCGCACGAGGCGCACGGTTTTCTCGCCCGAGGCCGTGTCGATCGTGATGGTGCCGCCTGTCGAAAAGGGCCGGTCGTACTGGCTGATCTGGTAACCCTTCGGGAGATCCGGGTAGAAGTAGTTCTTGCGCGCGAAGATCGAGACCGGATGGATCTTCGCCCCGACGGCGAGCGCCAGGCGCAGCGCGAGCGTCACCGCGTGGCGGTTCAAGACGGGCAGCATCCCCGGAAATCCCAGGCAGACGGGGCACGTGGCCGAATTGGGCGGAGCGCCGACCGTCACCGGGCACGGACAGAAGATCTTGGACCGCGTCTGGAGCTGCGCGTGGACTTCGAGGCCGATGACCGGGAAAACCCGCGTGTTTACAGGCGTTTCGAGGGAAGACACCGCGAAATTCTAACACGCGCGGCGCCGGCCGCAGGCTCCGCGGGGCGCGGGATTCCGTCTCCTCCCGGGAGGGGAGAGCTCCAAGGTGAGGGGTCCGTCGCTTGGCTCTCTTACAATCGGAGTTTGTGACCGACGCCGGGTGGGTGGAGGAGTTCGTCGGCTCCAAGCGCGTCTTCCGGCCCGACCCGAAACCGGAGGGGCTGGTCGTGGCGTTCTCGGGCCGCGGCGTGGCGCCCACGGATGAGTCCTCGCCGACCTCGTACCTGGCCCGCAAGTTTGCCGCGGCGCTCGGCCTCGAGCATCTGCCACTCGTCCGCGCCACGCAAGTCCACGGCACGGACCACGAGGTCGTGCGCCAGCTGCCTCGACCCGGTACCGTGCGCGACGCCGGCCAGCGCGACATCCTCGTGACCGACCTCTTTCGCGTCGCACTCGCCGTCCAGACGGCCGACTGCCTGCCGATCCTGCTCGCCGCGCCCGGAGGAGTCGGTGTGGCGCACGCCGGCTGGCGCGGATCGGCCAAGAACGTCGCCGGCGCGGCCGTCGAGGCATTGACGAACCTGGGCTCCTTCCCTTTCGATGTGAGAGCCTGGATCGGTCCCTCGATTCGAGCTTGCTGCTACGAAGTCGGCAGCGACGTCGCGTCCCGGTTTCCCGCCGAGTTTGCGCGAGCCTCCTCCGGCGACAAGTTCCATCTCGATCTTGCCTCCGCAAACGTGGCCCAGCTCGAAGCGGCCGGCGTGCCGCGGGAGTCGATCTCCGTCCATCCCGCCTGCACGAAGTGCGGCGGCCCGGGCTTCGCCAGTTATCGCCGCGACGGCGAGGCGGCGGGCCGCATGATCGCTCTGGTGGCGCGCGTCTAGATTGACTGAGGACTCAGGACCGGGGACTGAGAACTCAAGCGGCAGGCGCCACAAGAAGAATCCTTCGGGCCAGAGCCCCTTGAGTCCTCGGTCCTCAGTCCTCGGTCCGCGGTCTCTCAGGCCGGCGTCAGGTCGGCGTAGCGGGCCACGAACTTCTTCTTGCCGGCGCGGTCGAAATAGACGGTCAGGCGGGTCTCGTCGCCGGAGCCTTCTTCGATCAGGATGACGCCGTAACCGTAGCGCGGATGACGCACGCGCTTGCCGCGGGACAGGGGGCGCGCGGCTTCGGGCTCCGGCTCGCGCCGGAAGATCGTCGGCCCGCCGTCGTCCGCGAACGTCCGCCGCCTCGGCGCCGCGAAGGTCTCCTCGATCGCCTCGCGCGGAAGCTCCTCGAGGAAGCGAGACGGGTTGCGCAGCTGCACCCGGCCGTACACGAGCCGCCGGTCGGCATGGGTCAGAGTCAGCTCGTCTTTCGCTCGTGTCATGCCCACGTAGAGGAGTCGCCGCTCTTCTTCGAGCTCGTCTTCGTCCTCCGACGACTCCCCGTGCGGCAGGTAGCCTTCCTCCAGGCCCACGACGAAGACCGCGGGGAACTCGAGCCCCTTGGCGGCGTGCAGCGTCGAGAGCGTCACCGGCACCGCGCCAGCGGCCGCGGCGGCGTCGGCATCGGTCGCGAGGGAGACGGCGTCCAGATACTCCGCCACCGTCGCGCCCTCCTCGTTCGAGCGTTCGAACTCCTCGGCCGACGAGAGCAGCTCGCGCAAATTGTCGCGGCGCGCCTCGTCTTCCGGATCCTGCGAGCTCTCGTAGAGGGCAGCATACCCGGTCGAGGCGAGCAAGTGCTCGAGCAAGGCGGAGGGCGCATAGGTCTGCGCCCGTTCGCGCAGGTCGTGGACGATCGAGCGAAACCGCGAGAGCGCCGTCCTCGCGCGTTCCGGCAGACCCGGCACGGGCAACCCCGAGGCCTCCCACAACGAGCGACTCGACTCGCGGGCGGCGCGCGCCAGCAGGTCCAGCGTGGCGGCCCCGATCCCGCGGGCCGGAACGTTCACCACGCGTCGGAAGGCGAGATCGTCCTCCGGACGAACGGCCAGACGCAGGTACGCGAGGGCGTCTTTCACCTCCGCGCGCTCGTAGAACTTCATCCCGCCCACCACGCGGTAGGGGATCTTGCGCCGCACGAGCTCCTCTTCGAAGGAGCGCGATTGCGCGTTCGTTCGGTAAAGAACCGCGACGTCACCGGAAGAGCGGCCTCCCTCCTCGATCGCGCGCGCGACGGCCTCGGCCTCCGAGCGGTCCTCGTCGAAGCGCCAGAGCCGGACACGCGCCCCCTCGCCCCGATCCGCGCGCAGTGTCTTGACGCGGCGACGCCGGTTGTTCGCCACGAGGGTGGATGCCGCGGCGAGGATCTTCGCCGTCGAGCGGTAGTTGCGCTCGAGCGCGACGATCCTCGCGCCGGGAAAGTCCGTGTCGAAACGCAGGATGTGCTCGATCTCGGCGCCGCGCCACCGGTAAATGGACTGATCCTCGTCGCCCACGGCGCAGAGCGAGTCCGCCCCTTCGCCGAGCAGCTTGATGAGTGCGTCCTGGGAGGTGTTCGTGTCCTGGTACTCGTCGATCAGGAGATGCCGCGCCCGGCGCCGCTCGCCGGATAGCACGTCCGGCCGCGCCTCGAGCAGGCGCACGGACCACACGATCAGGTCGTCGAAATCGAGCGCGCCGGCCGCGGCGAGCTTCTTTTCGTACAAAACGTAGACCCGGGCGATGCGCTCGCCGGCGAAGTCCGCCTGCGTCTGCTCGAAGCGCTGCGCGGAGACCAGCGCGTTCTTGGCCTGCGAGATACGGGACCGCACGGCCCCGGGCGGCAAGACCTGGTCGGAGATGGAAAGCTCCGCCATGGCCTCCTTGACGAGCGTGAGCTGGTCAGCGGAGTCGGCGATCGAAAAGCGTGGAGGCAGGCTCGCCGCCGCGGCCTGGCGTCGGAGAAAACGCAGAGCCCAGGAATGGAACGTGCCGACGAAGGCGAGCCGGGCGGCCCCGCCGATGAGCGACGCAGCCCGTCCGCGCATCTCGCCCGCGGCCTTGTTCGTGAAGGTGACAGCGAGGATCGTGCGGGGGTCGGCTCCCGTCTCCACGAGGCGCGCCAGGCGGTGCGTGATGACGCGCGTCTTGCCGGAGCCCGCGCCGGCGAGAACCAGCAGGGGGCCCCTCTCGTGCAGAACGGCTTCTCTCTGCTCCGGATTCAGGCCGATCAGGGAGGGAGAGTCGATCATCCTAGAGAGAATTTTGGATTTTGGATTTTCGATTTTGGATTGAAGCACCCGGAGGCGCAGCCAAATCCAAAATCCAAAATCTAAAATCCAAAATGAGTTTCACTCGACGGTCACGCTCTTTGCGAGATTCCTCGGCTGGTCCACGTCGCAGCCGCGGCGCACCGCGATGTGGTACGCGAGGAGCTGCAGCGGCACGACGGACAGGATGGGCTGCAGCTCCGGGATCGATTCCGGAATGACCAGGACGCGGTCGGCGAGTGAGGCGATCTCGGCGTCCTGACGAGTCGTCACCACGATCGCAATGCCGTCGCGGGACTTCACCTCCCGCAGGTTCGAGATCGTCTTCTCGCGCCACGCGTCGTGAGGGGCCAGGACGACCACCGGGAGGTTCTCGTCCACGAGAGCGATGGGGCCGTGCTTCATCTCGCCGGCCGCATAACCCTCGGCGTGGATGTAGGAGATCTCCTTGAGCTTCAACGCGCCCTCGAGCGCCACGGGGTAGTGCAGACCGCGGCCCAAAAACAAGAAATCGCGCGCCGCATGGTAGTCGCGGGCCAGCTCCTCGATCGGATTCTCGAGCGCCAGGGCCTCGCCGATGCCACGCGGCAGCTGGGCGAGGGCGCGGCGCTCGTCGGCGGACAGGCCGACCGCGAGCCCCCGCGCCTCGCGCAGCCTGGCCGCGAGAAGGAAGAGCAGGACGAGCTGCGTCGTGAAGGCCTTCGTCGAGGCGACGCCGATCTCGGGACCGGCATGCGTCTCGAAAACGGCTTCGACCATCCGCGCGATCTGGCTGCCCGGCACGTTGACGATCGCGGCGATCGGAGAACCCGCGCGCCGCGCCTCCGAGAGGGCCGCGACGGTGTCTGCTGTCTCGCCCGACTGCGAGATGCCGAGCGTCAGAGTGCGCGGCCCCAGCACCGGCCGGCGGTAGCGGAACTCGCTGCTGTAGTCGACCTCGACCGGAAGCCGGGCCAGCCCTTCGATCAGGAACTTGCCCACCTGTGCAGCGTGCCAGGACGTGCCGCAGGCCAGCAGCAGAACCCGGTCGAAAGCCGCCACGCGCTCGGCCGAGAGCAGCGACGACCCGAGCATCAGCTCGCCGGTCTCCAGCGAAACCTTTCCGGCAAATGTCTCCGCCACCGCGGTGGGCTGCTCGTGGATCTCCTTGGCCATGAAGTGCCGGTAGCCGCCTTTCTCGGCCGCGACCGCGTCCCAGAGGATCCGGTGCGTGATGCGCGTCTGAGGCCGGCCGTCGGCGTCGGCGATGCGAATGCCCGAGACGTCCACGCGCGCCACGTCGCCATCCTCGAGAAACACGACGTCGCGCGTCCAGGGCACGAGAGCGACTGGGTCGGAGGCCACGTAATTCTCGCCCTGTCCCAGGCCGAGCACGATGGGCGGCCCCGACCGCGCGGTCACCAGGACGCCAGGCTCCGCGGCGGACGACACGACGACGGCGTACGCGCCCGAGAGCTTCTTTGTCGCCGCCTGCACGGCTCCGAAAAGATCGCCCCGGTACGCCGCCTCGACCTCGTGGGCGAAGACCTCCGTATCGGTCTCGCTCGAGAAGCGGTGGCCGGCGGCTGCGAGCTCCGCCTTTCGCTCAGCAAAGTTCTCGAAGATCCCGTTGTGAACGGCCACGATGGAGCCCGAGCAGTCCGCGTGGGGATGCGCGTTGCGCTCCGTCGGCCGGCCGTGGGTGGCCCAGCGTGTGTGGCCGATGCCGGTCGAGCCCGGCGGTGGCGAAGCGCCCAGCTTGTCCACGAGCCTGGAGAGCTTGCCCGGACTGCGGTGCACGACGAAGTGCCCGTCTGACAGCGTGGCGATGCCGGCCGAGTCGTAGCCGCGGTACTCAAGGCGTTTCAAGCCTTCGAGCAGCAGCGGCGCCGCCTGCTTGGGTCCGACGTATCCGACGATTCCGCACATGGTGGGAGCCTAGAGTTTGGAGTTTGGAGTTTCGAGTTTGGAATCGCGAGCCTTGCGGCGCGCCACCCAACCTTCCTTCGTCGCCTGCGGTGCGCGGCTGAGGGCGAGCGCCCCGTCCGGCACGTCTTCGGTGATCGTCGATCCGGCGCCGACATAGGCCCCGCGGCCGACGGTCACCGGCGCCACGAGCTGGGAGTCGCTCCCGATGAAGGCGGCTTCGCCAACCGTCGTGCGGTGCTTGGTCACGCCGTCGTAGTTGCACGTGATGACACCTGCGCCGATGTTGGCCTCGGCGCCGATCTCAGCATCGCCCAGGTAAGCCAGGTGCAGGGCCTTCACGCCCCGCCGCAGAACGGCCTGCTTGGTCTCGACGAAATTGCCGACGCGCACGTCCTCCTCGAGAACCGTGCCCGGCCGCAGCCGCGCGTACGGGCCCACGCGCGCGCGCACTCCTACGATCGCGCCTTGCACGTCGCAGTGTGGTCCGACGACGGCTCGCGGCGCGAGCGTCGAGTCGGCGATGCGCGTGAACGAGAGAACTTCGCAGCCTTCGGCGACCTTCGTGGAGCCCTCGAGCGCGACGAAAGGGTGCAGAACCACGTCGGGCTCGAAGACGACGCGGGGGCCGATGCGCGTGGTGGCTGGATCCACGATCGTCACGCCGTCGTCGAGCGCCCGATCGAGCACGCGGCGGCGCTCGATCTCCTCGGCGGCCGCCAGGTCACGGCGCGTGTTGACTCCCCAGGCCTCTCGCCAGTCTTCGGCCTCGACGGCGTCGACCGCGAGACCGGCCTTCGCGAGAACCGCGATCGCGTCGGTCAAGTAGACCTCGCGCGACACGGGGTTCTCCCTCAGGTTCGCCACCGCGCGGGCAAGGGCCTTTGCCTCGAAACAGTACACGCCTGCGTTGACTTCGCCGATCGCTCTCTGCTTGGGCAACGCGTTCTTCGCCTCGACGACTTCGCGCACGCGGCCGCTCCGGTCGCGCACGACGCGACCGAAGTCGCCCGGCTCCGGAGGCCGGAAGGAGAGGAACACGCACGCGAAGCGACCTGCAGCGCGCCGCGCGACGAGCCGCGATAGGGTCTCGGGCCGGATCAAAGGCACGTCGCCCGACAGGACGAGGACGGGACCTCCGCCGTCTGACAGCGCCGGCAGCGCCCATCGCAGCGCGTCGCCGGTGCCGCGCGGCGGATCCTGCAGGACCGTCTGGACCGCGCGGCCGCCGAGAGAGCCTGACACCTGCTCATGCCCCGCTCCAACCACCACCACGGTCTTCGCAGGTCGAATACTCTCCGCGGCGTCGAGAACCGCTTCGATCAGGGTCCGCCCGGAGACGCGATGCAGGACTTTCGGAAGCGAGGACCGCATCCGCGACCCCACGCCCGCCGCGAGGACGACCACCCGAACGGCCGCCTCCGCAGTCTGCTCCTTCGAGCGCCGGGAGGGCCGTTTCGACTTTTTTGCAGTCACGATCCCCCTCGGACAGAAGAGGGAACCTCGTTCAGGAAGCCAGCAGCTCCTGGAAACTAGGCGTGTCCCGAAGCGCGTCGAAATCGCGGTCGTGCCGCGCCAGGATGCGGTTGCTCTGGTCTTCTTCGATCGCCTTTTTCAGGTACAGGAGCGCGGAATCGACCTCGCCGCTCTGCGCATAGCAGCAAGCGAGCAGGAAATCCACTCGGCCGTGCCCGTTCTTCCTCGCGGCGCGCTTCAAGTGTTCGATCGCCTCCGGTACGTTGCCGCGGTTCTTTTCGAGGACCGCGGCGTAGTAGAAATCCTCCGGCTCGGTCAGCGCGGCCCGCGCCTCCCGCTTCTGCCGCTCGATCACGGACAGATAGACGCGCGCGCGGTCCACCAGCTCGCGCTCCTCCGGGTACCTCTGAATGAGATCGATGAAGTTTTTCTCGGCCTCCTCGAGCTTCTTCTTCTGGAGAGCCGCCACGCCACGATCGTAATCCTTTCGGGCGTTTTCCGTGTGCTTGGAGAGCTCCTTCACGGTCTGGGCTTTCCTGGCCGCCGGGAATTCCGCGGTGCCGCCGCCCAGCCCCAGCGTCTTGACCTTCTTCTCCAGATCATCGATGCGAATCGAAAGCGCGTTGGCGAGCGCCTGCACGCTCATCTTCTCCGCGTTGTCCCTCAGGAATCGGAGCTCGGCTTCCGTCCAGCGTTTGGCCATTCCTTCGACCCTCCAACCGGATTGTGGAGAAACGGCGTATTGTAGGGACGCGCCCCGGCCCTGTCAAATGGAGGGGAAATGGGGGCGATCCGGAGGTTGTTTTTCCCTCCTGGAAGGAGCCCACCATGAGCCGCCCGACGCCTACCGCCGCTCTCTTCGTCGCGATTGCTCTCGCCTGGACGGTGGCCGTGGGCGGCGCAGACCGGACGTTGACGGCGGCAGGCACCATCGTGAAGGTCGACGCCAAGGCGCGCACCGTGGTGGTTGCCGTCGCGGAGGGTCCCGAAACGACCTTCCTCTGGACCGACGAGACGAAGATCGCCGGCACCCTCGCCCCGGGCGCTCGGGTCACGCTGCGCTACACGGCCGGAGGGGACGGGAAGAACGTCGCGCTCCAGATCACCGTGCCCCGAACCTGACGGCCCGGGGGCAACGTGCCTTTGCTAGAATCCCTGGCTCGGCGCTCGAGAAGGTCGAGAAGGAGAAGACCTCGATGGGAATGTACATCATCGCGGAGCCCTGCATCGGCACGAAGGACACGGCCTGCGTGGACGTGTGTCCGGTCGATTGCATTCATCCGCGCAAGGACGAGAAGGAGTTCGAGACGGCGGAGATGCTCTACATCGATCCCGACGTCTGCATCCAGTGCGGCAACTGCGAGCCCGCCTGCCCGGTGACCGCCATCTTCACGGAGGAGACGATTCCCGAGAAGTGGAAGAACTACCAGCAGGTCAACGCGGACTGGTACAAGAAGAAAGCGTAGGCCGTAAGCGGGTCGGGGCTCACTTCCCTTTCAGAACTCTGGCAAAAAAAGCACCTGTCCTCGCGTCGGCGTCTTGGGCGTCCTCGGTGCGGAAGACTTTCGGATCGCGAGACGAGGCGAACCCGTGCCCGGCCTGCGGATAGATCTTGAAATCGACGCTCTTGCCCGCCGCTTTCGCTTTCTTCTCGAAATCGCGAACGCTGTCGGCCGGAATGCCCTGATCCTGGCCGCCGAAGTTGCCGAGCAGAGGCACGGCGAGGCCCCGGATCGTCGCGTCCTCCGTCATCAGGTGCCCGTAGTAGATGACCGCACCCGCAAGCGTGGGTTCCGAGATCGCCAGGTTCAACGACCAGCCGCCGCCCATGCACCAGCCGACCGCGCCGACACGTTTTCCGTCCACGTCCGGGCGCGAACGCAGGGAGGTCACCGCGGCCTTCAGGTCCCGCAAGGCCCGGTCGTCCGGCAGACCGCGCATCAGCTGGTGAGCCGTGTCGGCGTCGCTCGCGACCTTCCCGCGGTAGAGATCCGGGGCGAGCGCGACGTAGCCCTGCTTGGCGAACGCGTCCGCCTTTCCTTTGACCCAGTCGTTCAAGCCCCACCACTCCTGGATCACCACGATGGCGGGCTTCTTGCCGGCGCCCTCCGGCGCCACGAGATAGCCTGACACGGTCTCCGCGCCGCTCGGATAAGAGACCATCTTGCCGGCGCCTTGAGCCCGCGCGCGGACGGCGAAGGCGGCGAAGACCAGCGCGAACGACGCGACTTTCCGCAACATGATTCCTCCTTTGTCCGCCGGGCCCTTACGGGGCGGAGTCCGTCGTCCGCCGCAGTCCCGGCAAGGCGGAGTGTAATCTTATCGAGTGAGCTCCCTCTTTCTTCTCGAGCCGCTCGAAGACCAGGACCGGCTCCAGTTCCTCTACGATCGCCTGGCGTCGCGTTTCGGCTTCGACGCCGCGCGGGTGACGCTCTCGATACGCAAGCTCACCGGCGGCGAGATTCGCTACGGCCGGCCGCACAGCATCACGATTTCGGCGCACCTTTCCCCGAAGGAACGGGAGGAAACGCTGCGCCACGAGGCAGCCCACGCGTGGGCGTTTCGGCTCAAGGGCGGGCGGGTCGGCCACGGAGCCCTCTTCCGCCGTCTCGCCGCGCGCCTCGGCGCGAGCGCCGGACATGCTCCCCTGACGCCCGCGCTCGCGGAGTTTCGCCGCAAGCGCGAGATGCTCTACCGTTGCGAAGGATGCGGAAGGGACTTCCGGCGAATCCGGCCGTTTCGCTGCCGGGCGGACTGCCTTTCCTGTTGGCGGGCAAGACGACCTTCGCGACTCCGGAGGATCGCAACGTGAACGCAGCGTGATCGCAGCGGGATCGGTTGAAGTGAAGTTCGAGGGAAGAAGTCCGGAACGACGCGGCTCGGATCCGACTTCACCCGATCACACTTTACTTCTCGGCGTTCACGCTGCGATCACGGCGATCTCGCTGCGTTCGCAAATAGAATGCCGAGATGGCCTCTTTCCCTCCCGGCTACTTGATCGGCCATGCCGGCGATTCGGTCAAACGGACCGGTTGCACGGTGATCCTGCCGCCGGCCGGCACCATCGCCGCCGTGGACGTGCGGGGCGGGGCACCCGGCACGCGCGAGACGGGCGTCTTCACGCCGGGCAACCTCGTTTCCGAGATCCACGGCCTGGTCTTCACCGGCGGCAGCGCCTTCGGCCTCGCGGCGGCGCAGGGCGTGACCGCGTGGCTCAAAAAGCGCGGCACGGGCTTCGCCGTCGGTCCGGCGCGCGTGCCCATCGTCGCCGGGGCCGTGCTGTTCGATCTCGCCGTCGGCGACCCCGAAGCCTTCCCCGACGAATCGATGGGCCTCGCCGCGTGCGAGGCAGCGCGAGAGGGTGAGATCGCGAGCGGGGCCGTCGGAGCGGGAAGCGGCGCGACCGTCGGAAAGCTCCTCGGCATCGCGTGCGCTTCGCGCGGAGGAGACGGTTTTCGCTCCGCGCGGGCGCTCATCGAGGACACCCTCTCGGAGGTTCCCTTAGCCGGCGCGAACACGACTCTCGTCTGCGTGGCGACGACGATCCCCTTCGACCAGGGAGCCTTGAAGCGCGTGGCGATCGAAGCGCACGATGGCCTGGCCCGGGCCGTGCGGCCCGCGCACACGATCGTCGACGGCGACGTCGTCTTCGCGCTGGCGCCTGGCGGCGCCGAGCCCCCGCTCTTGACGCGCCTGCGCGTCGCCGCCGCCGCCGCCGAGGCCGCGTCACGGGCGATTCTCGTGGCGGTCCAATGACGACTGGGGAAGGAGCTTCCTCCTCACCCCGGTCCTCTCTCGGGGCAAGAGGGCAAGAAACCCGCGGCATCCTGCTGGTGCTCGGCGCTGCGCTGCTTTGGTCCACGGGCGGCCTGGGGATCAAAGCGATCGCCGATCCGCCCCTGAAGGTCGCGTTCTACCGGTCCGCCATCGCGGCCATCGGCCTCCTGCTCCTCCTGCGACCTCGGATCTTCAAGAAGAGCCCCGCTTTCCTCGCCGCGGTCGGAAGCTATGCGATCTGTCTGATCACTTTCGTCGTGGCGACGAAATGGACCTCGGCCGCCAATGCCATTTTTCTCCAGTACAGCGGCGTCGCCTGGGTGCTGCTCGTCTCGCCGATCCTGCTGAAGGAGCCTTTCCGGCCGCGCGACGCCGCCGCCGTAGCGGTCGCCTTCGGCGGCATGGGGCTCTTCTTCATCGGGAAGTTTCGGGCGGGCGGGCGCGGCGACGTCGTGGCTCTGGTCTCGGGCGTCTTTTTTGCCGTTCTCGTGATGTCGCTGCGCCTGGAGCGAGGCCTCGGAGCCGAGGCGGCCGTGACCTGGGGCAACGTGCTGGCGGCGGCCGTGCTGCTCCCCTTTGTCGCGGACGACCTCGCTCTGACGCAAAAGTCGGCGGCGGTGCTCGCCTTCCTCGGCTTCGTGCAGATCGCCGGGGCTTACGCTCTCTTCGTTCAAGGCCTGAAGCACGTCACGGCCACCCAGGCCTCTCTCGCAGGAATGCTCGAGCCGATCGCGAACCCCGTCTGGGTTTTTTTGGCGCTCGGAGAGCGACCCTCCCCTTATGCCATCGCCGGAGGGATCATCGTTCTGACAGCCATTGGATGGAGAACGCTGGCCTCGCCACCCGAACCGCCGGTCATGCCCGCCGACTGATCGGAACGCAGCGTGAACGCAACGCGAACGCAACGTGATCGGGTGAAGTGAAGGACGAAGTTCGAAGTTACGGAAGTCTCGCAGCCATTCGCCCTTCGCACTTCACTTCACGGCGTTCCCGCTGCGATCACGTTGCGTTCCCGTTGCGATCGTGAAAGAGCGGCTCCTGCACGGGTCTCAACAGCGGCAAGACCGCTTCGAGCGAGTCGTTCGCCCAGTGCTCCCGGCGCTCCCTGTGGAGGCGCACCGACGGCACACCCCACCGATCGAGCACCTCGTCGATCTTCTCGTCGATGGCTGCCTGAAACGACGCATCGACGTCGCGCGTGCCGTCAAACAGCGGCGACTCGACGATGGGAACCTTGATGAGCATGTGGTACGTCGAGGTCCACCAGCGCACGAGGGGTTCGAGAGGCCCCGGCGCCTGTCCGGCCGAAATCAGGTAACAAAAGTTGTCGAGGACGCTGCGATCGCAGATGACGATCTCGGCCTTGTTCGCGGCGACCAGCTCCTCGGCGATTTCCGTGTGGAGGATCCAGGACTGTGCCGCGATCGTGGTCTCGCGGTTGATCGGCAGCGGACAGAACCGCGCGACTTCGCGCACCATCTCGACGATCCGGTCCCGCTTCTTCAGAAGCGCCGCAAGCTCGAAGCAGAGTGTGGTCTTCCCGACACCGTGACTGCCGATGAAGGCGACTTTCATGGAGGCCCGAAGGTTACCTCACGCGGTCACGGCGCGATCTGGATCCGAACGAGCGACAGCGACTTCAGGCTCTCGCTCACGGGTCGGGCCAAGAGGCCCGCCCGATAGCTTCCGAAATCCGCTCGGCGATCCACGACCTCCCACGGAACCGAAAGGCGCGCGAGCTCAGGCTCGAGGCTGGTCAGCAGGACCAGAAACCCCTTCCGATGTCGCATGCGCGTCGGCAGTTGCCGCGCCGGATCGTCCAGCCAGATCCAATCCAGACGGGAGTAGAAGTCGAGGCTCGTGGCGTTCAGGCCGTACAGAAAAGCGTCGCATTCTGCCCCACAATCCCTGCGAACCCTCTCTCCCCAATCGGGCAGGGGATCGAAGCGCGCCAGCCGCTCGTCGAGAATTCTGAGCGCCAGACAAAGCGCGCCGCACGCCAGAGCCGTCGCGAAAAGCGCCCGGGGATGGCGGGGCGCCAGAGCGGCCGCGGAAAGCGCCGCAGCAAAGGCCGCCAGCGCGACACCGTGAAAGATCGCGGCGCCCGGGCCCACGAAGGCTGCCAGCGACCCGAAGCCGCGCCCCCAGAGAATGAGCACGCCGAAGACGAGGACGGCCGCGAGCACCCATGCGATGCGCCGCCAGGCCGTCGCGAACCGGCCTTCCCCGGCGAAGCCTTCCGACGCGAGAGCGGCCGCGGCCGGAAGGACCGGCACGAGATACACCTCCCGCTTCATCACGAGCGGGGACCAGAAGACGAGCCCGAACAGCAGCCAGGCAACCGGGAGGCTCGACGGACGGCGCCTCCCGGCTGAGCCCGGCAGGAGCAGAGACCAGGGGAAGATGGCCCAGGCGAGAACGCCGAGATAGTAGAAGGGACCACGGACGCCCCGCATGTAGAGACGGGTTGCGCCGCGCAGGAATTGATTCTCCCAGTAGAAGACTCTCCAGAACTCGGCTCCCAGGCGGTGCGCCATGGCCCAATGCCACGGAGCCAACAGCACGATTAGGCAGAGAAGTCCCCAGGCGCCTCGCCGGAAGACACGCGCCGGCCGCTGCCGGTCCAGCAACAGGCCGATCGAGACCGCTCCAACGGGAAGAACGATCCCGACGAGTCCCTTGCAGAAGAACGCCAGCGCCAGGAGCGATCCGCAGAGGAGGCCCCATTTGAGGTCGGACCCCTTCTCCCGCCGGCACGCTTCGTCGAGCGCGAGGACCGCCGCCAGAACGGCGAGGGTCAGAAAGGCATCCGCGGCAAAGGTCATTGCGAGGAACACGAACTCGAAGGAGAACATCAGGGCGAGCGAGGCCAGCAGACCGTAACGATTGCCCGAGCGGCGCCGCACCCACAGACCGAGAATCAGAATCGTCAGAAGGCCTGCGATCGCCGTGGGAAGGCGCGCGGCGAAGACGGAGATTCCCAGCAAGTGGTAGCTCGCCGCAATGATCCAAAAGCTCAAAGAGGGCTTGTCGAGAAAGTGCTCGCCCTGATAGCGCGTCACCAGATAGTCGCCGCTCGTGACCATCTGGATGGGGGGAAACGCGTACATGGCCTCGTTGCCGCGCTGCAGAGGCGTCCGGTCGATGCGGCCGAGATAGAGGTACAGACCCAGGGCCAGGGCGGCAAAAGCGAGAGCGCGCGAGACTCCGTCGAGACGTTCTTCCGGCTGCGAGACGGTCATCATTCCGGCAGGTCGAACTCGCGACGGAGCCTTTCTCCATCGGCGTCGAGGGCCGGAGGAAAGACGAGGCGACGCGGTTGCCCCTCGAGGCGGATGGGAGAGGCCACGAAGGACAGGCCGCCGGACTCGACCACCGCGCCGAGAGCCTGCGCCGTCGTCGAGAACAGAGCCTCGAGAGGGCCGCGCACCGGCCCGGCAGGAATGCGGGCGCCGCGGCAGCGGTCCAACCAGGTTTCGCGCACCTCCAGGCAAAAGATGGCTGCGAGATCCCGCTCGAGTGCTTCCCGGTTGACGACACGCGCTGCGTTGGTTCGGTAGAGGCCGCTTGCGGCCCACTCCGGCCGTCCCACCAGTGCCGCCAGGCGGTCGAACTGCCGGTCGGTCCCGACGGCGAGCGCGAAGAACCCATCCGAAGCGGCGAAGGTACGGTACGGCACGATCTGAGGGTGGGCGTTGCCCTGCCGCACCGCCTCCCTTCCGGTCAACAGGGCGGACTGCGCCACGTTGACGAGCGACGCGAGCGTCGCGGTGAAAAGATCCGTCTCCACGTGGCCGCCTCTGCCCGTCCGCGCCCGCGCGGTCAGAGCGGCCAGGATGCCGATGGCCGCATAGCAGCCGGCCAACAGGTCCGAGACCGCGACGCCGACTTTCGTCGCCTCCCCTTCGGGCGCTCCCGTGACGGCCATGAGGCCGGCGCCCGCCTGGGCCAGAAGATCGAAAACGGGCGAGGAGGCCTCCGGACCTTCCGGGCCGAAACCGGTGATCGAAGCGGTGACGAGGCGCGGGTTTTCGCGGCGCAGATCGTTGAGCCGCAGGCCGAACTTTTCGAGGCCTCCCGGCGGGAAATTCTCCACCAGCACGTCGCCGTGCCGCGCCACACGCCGAACCGATTCGACGCCGGCCGATGTCGTCAGATCCAGGGCGATCGATTCCTTGTTGCGGTTGACCGAAAGGTAGTACGCCGACAGTCCCGTCGTTTCGTCGTAAGGCGGTCCCCAGCCGCGCGTGACGTCTCCTCCCGCAGGGTGCTCGACCTTGACGACGCGCGCACCGAGGTCCCCGAGAAGCATCGTGCAGAAGGGGCCGGCGAGCACCCGCGAAAGATCCAGAACGAGGACACCTTCGAGCGGAAGGCCCACGGACTCACCGGGACGCGGGCCGCGCCGGGCGCCAACCGAGGGGGCCCGGCACGAAGTGGAAGAGGCCCATTGGCGAGACCTCGACTCCCTCGACGGATTTCGATACGGCCCAGAACTGCTCCGCGCTCCAGAGAAAGTCCGCCGGGGGGTCGGCCGCGAGCAAGCGGTGGACCTCGCGGTACAGCGCGAGGCGCTTGCCGTCGTCGAGCTCGCGCTGGGCCGCTTCCATGACGCGGTCGGCGGCAGAATTGGCATAGAAGCCGCTGTTGCCGCCGCTCGGAGGAATCTGGCTCGAGTGAAAGAAGGAATAGGGATCCAGATTGGGTGGCTGAAAGATCCGCGCCGCCAGCTGGGCATCGAACTCCCCGGCGTCGCCACGCTGCGTGTACACGGCCCATTCGAGCGGCCGCTCGACCAGCTCGACGCCGACCTTCGCGTACGCCGAACGCAGAATCGCGGCGAGGTTGCCGTCCATAGGTCTGCCGGCCGCGTAGAGCAGCTCGAGAGACGCCTGCTTTCCGCCCTTGCGGCGGACGCCGTCGGCGCCGAGCTTGAGACCGGCCTCGTCGAGGAGCCGGCCGGCCGCCGCAGGATCGTAAGGCGGCGGCGCGACTTCGGAAGCATTCTCCGCAAGACCCGCGGGATAGGGACCCGAAACGAGCGAGGCGCCGTCAGGCGGATAGAGACGTTTGGCCGTCTCGGCGCGAGGCCACGCCATGGAGAGAGCGCGCCGCACGCGCGGATCGGCCAGCAGCGGGTTGCGGCAACTCCACAGGACGAACACCTCGCTGAAGTGCGGCACCTTCAGAATCCGGTTCCTTTCGAGAAAGCCCGGCATCTTCTCTGCCGGCGCGCGCTGGTCGCGCGTCACCTTGAACTCGTCGAGCTCGCCGCGCGCGCCGGCCTGAAATCGCGTGGCGGGTTCGGGGATGATCCGAAACACGATCCGGTGGAAACTCGCCGCGCCCTCCGGCGCGTCCTTCCGCCGCGCGAGCGTCAGCTTCTGATTCGTCTCCCAGGACTCGAGCCGGTAGGGCCCGCTGCCGACGGGACTGCGGTCCGTGGCCTTGGGCGCGCGCCTGTAGGCTGCGGCGCTGACGATCGGCAGGTTGAAGGCAAGCAGCCGCTCCGCGTAGGGCTTGCGGAAAGTGACCCGTGCCGTGGCCGCGTCGGGGGTCTCGACCTTGTCCAGGTCCTCGAGCGCCGGACGCCAGTTCAGCGCGTGCGCTTTCGGGTCGAGGATGAGCTCGAGCGTGAATTTCACGTCGTCGGAAGTCACCGCGGTCCCGTCCTCCCAGCGCGCCTTTGGGTCGAGGGCAAACGCATACGTCCGGCCGTCCTCCGAGACTTTCCAGGACAGGGCGAGGCCCGGCACGAAATGCCTCTCCCGGTCGATGGCCACGAGAGGCCGGAAGAGCATCTCGATCACGAAGAGGCCCAGTTCCTCGTTATTCGTGATCGGGTCGAGCGTGGCGGGGTTTCCGTCGAGATGGCGCACGAGAGTGTCTTTGCCGGAAGCCGGCGGAGCCGACCTCGAGCAGCCGAGCGCCGCGGCCAGGGTCGCCGCGGCCGCAACGAGTCGCCAGCGGGAACTCTTCATCGAGGCGTGCAGACAGAATAGCATCCTCTCCGTGGCGAGCGTGGTCTTCGACATCGAAACGGCCGGCGTCGAGTGGGACACACTCGACGACGGCCAGCGCACCTATCTCGAGAAAAACGCGAGGACGGAGGACGAGCGGCGCAAGCTGCCCGAGATGCTCCCCTGTGGCCCTTCACCGGGCGCATCATCGCCATCGCGATGGTCAATCCCGACACGGGGCGGGGCCGCGCCCGGTACGAGAAGAGGGACGGGCGGTCCGAGGAGAGGTCGGCCGATCGCCTCTTCACGTTCGTCGGCGACGCCGAGCCGGCGCTGCTGGCCGAGTTCTGGAAGCACGTCACCCGATTTCGCCGATTCGTGACGTTCAACGGCCGGTCGTTCGACGGCCCCTTCCTCATGCTCCGCAGCGCCGCGCTGGGCCTGCGCGTCACCCGCAACCTCGTCGGCTACCGCTACTCCTTGAAACCCCACACCGACCTGCTCGAGGCCATCACGTTCTTCGGCGCCTCGCGCAAGTGGAACCTGGACTTCGCCTGCAAGGCCTTCGGCGTCGAGAGCCCGAAGGAGCACGGCATGGATGGATTCTCGGTTGGGCCCTATTACAGGGCGGGCCGGCTGCGGGAGATCGCTCTCTACTGCCGTCGGGACGTCGAGGCGACGGCCCGGCTCTTTCGGAAGCTCGAAAAGACTCTCCTGCCGGCCCTGGAGAGCGCGAGAAGGCCGTAAGAGCCGGTCCTCTCCTGCTACAATCCCCTCCGGAGCTCCCGCCCGAAAAGACTTCCGGAGTGATTATGGGCCGCCGGGCCAATCAACGCACAGCGCGCACGTCGAACACCCGCGCATCGGAACGGGTGCGCGTTGGTGTGCCCGCCGCCCTCAAGTGGGGCGACAAGCAGCTCACCGGAATCATCGAGATCGTCAACCTGGGAGGAATGTACGTCGCGACGACGAAGTGTCCGGAGCTCGGAGACTACGTGGATTTTCTCTTCTCGCTACCCGGCGACCGCCGCGGCTTCCGGGTCCGCGGCAGCGTCGTCTTCCTCGACCCCGAGCCTGAGGACGCCGCCGATCATCCCGCCGGCTTCGGGGCACGCTTCGAGCGGCCGCCCGTCGCCCTGCTGGAAGCCATCAAGGCGCTCAACAAGAAAGAGCACTAGATCCATTTTGGATTTTTGATTTTGGATTTTGGATTTCCCAGGTCCGATCAAATCCAAAATCTACTTGGCTTTTGCCTCGATCAGCCTGAGGCGATCGAAGAGGAACTGAACGGTCGACTCGACCGTGCTGACGGTTCCGGCCGCGGCCGAAGAAAACGTCATCGGGGTCACGCCGCTGAGCTCCCACCGCGCCAGCAAGCCACCGTTGTTGTCTTTCGCGACGATCGCGACGGTGTGGCTCAGCGGCGTCTGGGTATCGGTCGCGCTGTTCAACCAGTCCTGAAGCTGGTTCAGACCTTTCTCGGTCACCGTGATGGAGAGGGCGCGCTGATCCGGCGCGTAGGACAGGTCGAGCCGCCGCGAGTCGGACCGGGCGGCCGGGTTCTTGGTGAATTCGATCCGGTAGCCCACGACGCCCCCGATCTGCGTCCCGTCCACCGAAAAAGTGAAGTTGTGCTCGCGGGGATCCGGCGACTGCGCAGCCGCCACGAGAGCCACCCCGAGAAAGCCCAGAACCGCCGCCGCCTTCTTCATGAAGTCCTCCCGGATGGTCCGAAGCCTAGCACCTTCAAGGCCCGGCGCGCCGCCCGGCCGCAGCCCCTTGCCTTCGGTCAGAGGAAGGCGTAGAACTCTCTCCCGAAAGGAACAGGAGGTCACCCATGAGAAAGCTGGTTCCCATCCTGGCGGTCACCGCGCTTGCGGCCATCCTCGTTGGCGCGGGGCCGGCAGATCGCTCGAAAACCTACGAGGTCACGGCCGACACGATAGAGGGCTGCTCCTGCCCTCTGTTCTGCACCTGCTACTTCGGCCCGTCCGCGATGGAGCACATGTGTCAGGCCGACAACGTCTACAAGTTCCGCAAGGGCAGCCACTGGGGCGACGTCGACCTCTCCGACCAGATCTTTTGGATCTCGCTCGACCTGGGTGGCGAGTGGCACAAGCAGCCGGGGCCCGGGATGCCGACCGAATGGGCGGTCGTGACGTTCAACAAATCGACGACCCAGCCTCAGCGCGATGCGATCCTGAAAGTCGCCAACACGGTTTTCCCGGTCAAGTGGAAGAAGTTTGCCCAGCGCGAAGACACGATCACGTGGCAAGACGACGCGACCTCTTCTCACGCGAGCATGGCGAGCGGTTTGGCCGACATCAAGCTGGACAAGCAGTCCACGATGCGCCCGGACAAGGCGAACCCCGTCGTCGTCAAGAACCTGCAGTACTGGTTCTCGAACTCCAACGAGGGCTTCGTCCTGGCCTACTCCACGCACCGCTTCGGCGGTTACGAGGGAACGCCGAAGTTCTCGTGGGAGAAGCGCAACGGCTTCACGATCGCCTGGACGGCGAAAGGCGACATCAAGCCGGAGACGAAGACCGCGATGAAGTAGGATTTCCAGCACTTTCGATCTCAAAGGGCGGGCAGGACCCGCCCTTTCTTTTTCGGTCTTTCCTCATACACTACGCACATGACCCCCGACGACATCGCACCCGAATTCCGCGCGCAGACGAAGAGTTATTCGAAAGCCGCTCCGATCGAGGGCGTCCGCACTCTGAAGCTGCCCCGAATCACGGACGACCGGGGCTTTTTCTTCGAGATCTTCCGCGCGGGCGCACGGCATCCGGCCGGCCGTGAGCTCGCGGAGTTCTTCGAGGGCGTGCCCGCGGCGCAGATGAATTACTCCGTCGTAGACGCCGACGGGCACGTGAAGGGCCTTCATTACCACCTGAAGCAGGACGACATCTGGTTCTTCCCCCCGCCGTCGAAAGCCAAAGTCGTCCTGCTCGACGTGCGGCAGAGCTCACCCTCTCGGGGCCGAACGCAGGTCGTCGTAGCGGGCGGCGGTCAGGACGTCCTGATCCGCATTCCCGCCGGCGTCGCGCACGGCTATCGGCCCCTCACGAATCCCTGCGCCCTGCTCTACATCGTGACAGAGACCTTCGATCCCGGCTCTCCGGACGAGTTCCGCATCCCCTGGGACCATCCGGCGGTCAAGGACCTCTGGGAGATCCCCAACGGATAGTCGGGATCGCAGTGTGATCGCAACGTGATCGCAGCGTGATCGGGTGAATTGAAGGACGAAGGGCGAAGCGGGGTCATCCTTCGTCCGATCACGCCTTAATTCCCGGCGTTCACGCTGCGATCACGGCGACCACGCTGCGATCTCCCGGACCTATAATCCCGTCTGTACGATGAGTGCTGTGCTCTCTCTCGACCTCTCGAAAGTTCCTCCCGTCGACCAGGTCGGCATTGAGGAACGCGCGGCGGCGCTCGGAAAGCGCTCGATCAAGAAGGAGGCGAAGCAGGCGGGCATCCGCCTCGCCATCTCAATGATCGATCTGACCACCCTCGAGGGAAAGGACTCCGAGGGCAAGGTCCGACAGATGTGTCGGAAGGCCGTGCGGCCGCTGCCCGGTGATCCTTCCGTCCCCCACGTCGCGGCCGTCTGCGTCTACCCGAACTTCGTTTCGATCGCGAAGGAGGCTCTCGCGGGCTCGGGCGTTCGGATCGCCTCGGTCGCCACGGGCTTTCCCGCCGGGCAGGTGCCTCTGCCCGTCAAGATCGAAGACGCCCGCCACGCCGTTTCCGCAGGCGCCGACGAGATCGACATGGTGATCGACCGCGGCGCGTTCCTCTCGGGCGAGTACGACAAGGTCGCCGAGGAGATTCTGGCGGTCAAGGAGGCCAGCGGCCCGGCGCTCTTGAAAGTCATTCTCGAGACGGGCGAGCTTGAGACGTACGACAACGTGCGCCGCGCTTCGCAGCTGGCCATGGCTGCCGGCGCCGACTTCATCAAGACCTCGACCGGCAAGGTCCAGCCGGCTGCCACGCCCGGCGTCGTCCTCGTGATGCTCGAAGCGATCCGCGACCATTACCTCGAGACCGGCCGCCGCATCGGCATGAAGCCGGCCGGCGGCATCAAGACGTCGAAGCAGGCGCTGCACCTGCTCGTCCTCGTCAAGGAGACGCTCGGCGACGCCTGGCTGACGCCCCGTCTTTTCCGCCTCGGCGCCTCCACGCTGACGAACGATCTTCTGATGCAGCTCGTCAAAGAGACGAGCGGCCGGTATCAGAACGAGGACTACTTCACGAAGGATTGAATCAATTTTGGATTTTAGATTTTGGATTTTGGACTCCAGATGAGCACCACGATTTCGGAAAAGGAAAGCCGAGAGAAGGCGGCGCGGCATGTCTCGGCCGAAAGGCCCATTCTGGAGTTCGGCGGAGCCTGGGAATATGCTCCGGCGCCCGAGTCGAAAGACCACGTCCGGCTCGAGTCGCGCTACGGCCTCTTCATCAACGGCGCTTTCGTCGCGGCCAAGGCGAAAGGGCACTTCGACACGATCAACCCGGCCACGGAAGAAAAGCTCGCCGAGGTCGCCGAGGCGGGAGCCGCGGACGTCGACGCCGCTGTGCGGGCGGCCGAAGAGGCTTATCGCAGGCGTTGGTCGAAGCTGAAACCGGCGGAGCGCGGCAAGTACATCTACCGGATCGCCCGCCTCTTGCAGGAGAAGTCGCGCGAGTTCGCCGTGCTCGAGTCCTTGAACGGCGGCAAGCCGATCAAGGAATCGCGCGACGTCGACATCCCGCTCGCCGTCGCCCACTTCTTCTACCACGCGGGCTGGGCGGACAAGCTCTCCTATGCCTTCCCCCGGCGCACGGTTTCGCCGATCGGCGTGTGCGGCCAGATCATTCCGTGGAACTTTCCCCTCCTGATGGCCGCCTGGAAGCTGGCCCCGGCGCTTGCCTGCGGCAACACCGCGGTCTTGAAGCCCGCGGAGACGACACCTCTCACGGCGCTGCACCTCGCCCGGATCTGCCAGGAAGCCGACCTGCCGCCGGGCGTCGTGAACATCGTGCCGGGCGCGGGCGAAACGGGCGCTCACATCGTCAACCATCCGCGCGTCGCCAAGATCGCCTTCACCGGCTCGACCGAGGTCGGCAAGCTCATCCAGCGCGCCACGGCCGGCACGGGCAAGCGCCTGACCCTCGAGCTCGGCGGCAAGGCCGCGAACATCATCTTCGAGGACGCCCCGCTCGACCAGGCGGTCGAAGGCATCGTCAATGGCATCTATTTCAACCAGGGCCACGTGTGCTGCGCCGGCTCGCGCCTGCTCGTGCAGGAGTCGGTGGCGGAAACCGTGGTGCGCAAGCTCGCTCACCGAATCGAGACGCTGCGCCTGGGCGATCCGCTCGACAAGAACACCGACGTCGGCGCGATCAACTCGAAGATGCAGCTCGAAAAGATCCGCGAGCTCGTCTCCTGCGGCGTCGAAGAGGGCGCGGCGATTCACCAGTCCGCGTGCCCGATTCCGTCCCGGGGCTTCTGGTTCCCGCCCACGTTCTTCACGGATGTGGCGCAATCGAACCGGATCGCGCGTGAAGAGATCTTCGGTCCGGTGCTCGCCATCATGACTTTTCGCACCCCCGACGAGGCCGTCGAGAAGGCCAACAACATCCCCTACGGTCTGTCGGCGGGCGTGTGGACGGACAAGGGCTCGAAGATCTTCCAAATCACCTCGAAGATGAAGGCCGGCGTCGTCTGGGCGAACACGTTCAACAAGTTCGACCCGGCTTCGCCGTTCGGCGGGTACAAGGAGTCGGGCTTCGGCCGCGAAGGCGGCGTGCACGGATTACGAGCGTACGTGGAGCTGACGTGAGACGGTTTTCGCCTTTCGCCTTTCGCCCTTCACCATGACCGAACAACTCGAAGTCAAAAAGACTTACAAGCTCTACGTCGGCGGCGAGTTCATTCGGACCGAGTCCGGGCGCTACGACGCGGTCGAGACGCCGAAAAAGGCCTTTCTCGCCAACATCTCCCGCGGCTCGCGCAAGGACGTGCGCGAAGCGGTCCGCAAGGCCCGCGCCGCGCAGCCCGGCTGGGCTTCGAAGACCGCTTACCTGAGGGGCCAGGTCCTCTACCGCATGGCGGAGATGCTCGAAGGCCGGGCAGCCTCTTTCGGGAAGCTCCTGCGCGACGCGCGGGGCCTTTCCGCGGCGGCCGCGGGCAAGGAAGTCCGGGCCACGATCGACCGCCTCGTCCACTATGCGGGCTGGTCGGACAAGTTCGTCGCGCTGCTCGGAACGGTGAATCCCGTCGCGTCCTCCTATTTCAATTTCTCGGTGCCCGAGCCGACGGGCGTCGTCGGCATCGTGGCGCCGGAGTCGCCCGACCTCCTGGGCCTCGTCTCCCATCTGGCGCCCGTCATCGTGGCCGGCAACACGGCGGTCGCCCTCCTCTCCGAAACGCACCCCCTCGCCCCCCTCGAGTTTGCCGAGGTGCTCGCGACGTCGGACTTGCCCGGGGGAGTGGCGAACCTGATCTCGGGCCGCAAAGAAGAGCTCGTCCCGCACCTCGCGCGCCACATGGACGTCAACGCCATCGCCGACGCCGGCGGAGACACGTCCCTCTCCCGGGCGATCGGCGAGGACGCCGCTGTCAACGTCAAGCGCGTGAAGCGATTTTCGATCGGCGACTACTTCGCCGACGGGGCCCAGGGCCTCGACTTCATCGAAGCCTTCACGGAGACCAAGACCACCTGGCATCCCATCGGGGTCTAGGGAACGCAGCGCGAACGCCGTGAACGCAGCGGGAACGCCGTGAAGTGAAGTTTGAAGCAGCGAAGGTGAAGCCCGATCAAAGCCTCTTCACTTCATCCTTCGCAATTCACTTCACCCGATCTCGTTGCGTTCACGTTGCGTTCTCGCTGCGTTGCGCGAGCCGCGCGAGCGCATCGCCCTCGAGCGTGTACTTGACCCACTCTTTGGGCTGCCGGGCGCCCAGCCGATCGTAGAAGCGGATGGCGTGCACGTTCCAGTCGAGGACCGACCACTCGAGGCGCAGGGCACCGCGGGAGACGACCTCGCGCGCGAGAGCGGCCATGAGGGCCTCGCCGACGCCGCGGCTGCGCGCGGCATCCGCCACGACGAGGTCCTCGAGGTAGAGGAACGCCTTCGCCCGGAAAGTCCCGAGGCCTTCGTAGAAGAGAGCGATTCCTTCGATGCGGCCGTCGAGCTCGGCGACGAGCGCCTCGAGCCGACCCGATTCGAAGATCCAGGCGAGGAGCCGGCGGCCCTCTTCGTCGTTCGGCGGCGTCAGCTTCTCGAAGTGCGCAAGCTCCCGGTCGAGCTCCAGGATTCGTGGAGCGTCTTCGGGCACCGCGCGGCGAATGCGCACGCCGGTTGCCGTCATCGAGCCTGCCCTCCACAGCGGCACGCGCGAAGGCGGATCATTTCGCGTCCGCGATCTTCTGCAAGTCCACGTGCGCGAGGAGCTTCATCGTCTCGACATCGTCGATATTGTCGCCGAGCCCGAGAACGACCCGCGACGGCGTCGCCATCACCGTGACGACCGTCACGGGCTTTTGACCTTCGCGGTGGAAGACGACGAAGGCCGGCCGGCCGCCGACCGTCTGCTCCTTGCCCGTGAAGCCAGCGACTTTGCCCGCCTCGCGCATCGCGTTGCGGAGCGAGGCCGTCAGGTCCTTGCCGCGACCGTAGTCCTGGACGAGCAAGACCAGGGACTTGGCGAACGTGGCGCTCTCGATCCGTTGATAGCGCCGGGAGACCTGCGTGTAGATGCCCATCTCGTTTTCGTCCGTGTCGGGATAGGGGTCTTTCGGCGCAGTCGCGTAGCCCGCCAACTCTTGAGGCAGGCCATTACGCAAAGAGCCCGGCCACCCCGGCCCGGGAGTCGGCGCGGGCTGCGGGGCGGCGGTGGCGGCCGCGAGCGTGACCGAGGCGAGCAGAAAAACGATGCCGAGCGCCAGCGCGGAGAGGTTTCTCATGAGCGAATCAGGATAGCGCAAGTCGGCACGATTCTTGAAGCTCCGTGAGTGCGGCTCAATCGGGAGACGCAGAACAGGAGAACCTCACATGAAATACATCTTGGGAGTAGCGCTCGCGCTGGCCTTCGCATGGGTCGCCGCGGCGCAAACGCAGACGACGCAACAGACCACGGAGACGAAGACCGTCACGGTAAGCGGTGAGGTCGTGCGCTACGAGCCCGGCCAGGTCATCGTCATTCGCGAGCCCGACCGGCGCGAGGTCACGTTCACGATCGGACCCGCGGCGGCGATTCCGGCCGAGATCCAGATCGGACGCCAGGTCACTCTGACGACCGAGCCGGCAGCCGACGGCTCTGGACCGGCTGTCGTGACGAAGATCACGACAACCACCGTCAACGCCGAGGGCCAGCTCCAGACCAAGACCGAGCGCACGGAAACGAGCCCTTCCGGGCAGACCAAGACGGTCACGACCGAGGTCTACGGGAAGGTGACCGGGTACGAGCCGGGTCGGACAATCACGATCGAGAGGCCTGACCACCAGCCGCTCATGCTCACGCTCGACAAAGAGTCGCAGCTTCCCGCCGATGTCGCGGTGGGCAAGGTCGTCACGGTCAAGACGATCACGGTCGCAGGAAAACCCATGGTGCGCGTGATGACCTACCGCAAGGTTACCGAGAAGAAGACGCAGTGACGTCCCGGCGCTCTCCGGAGCGTCGGCGTCGTCCAACAGAAAAGCGGTCCCGCGCGGGACCGCTTTCTCTTCCGTCGAGGAGAGAGGCTGCTATTTCTTCGGGCCGAGGATGGCGTCCTTGGCCTTCTTCGAGACGCGGAACTTCACGACGCGCTTGGCAGGAATCTTGATTTCTTCTCCGGTCGCCGGGTTGCGCCCCATGCGTGCCTTGCGGTTCACGAGAACGAGCTTGCCGACCCCGGGGATCGTGAAGCTGTTCTTCGCTTCCTTGTAGGCGAGCGCGGTCAGGTCGTCCATGAACTGCACCGCGACGCGTTTCGTTTGTCCCGTGGACTTGGCCAGGTGATCTGCAATTTGGGACTTCGAAAGAGCTTTCCCGGAATCTTTTGCCATATGCACTACCCCTTCTTCAAATTGGATTGCCGTTGTGACCGGCTCGAAAACGCATCGTATTCTACTCGGCGCGCGCGGCGTCAACTAAAAAAATGCGCCGGCCCTCACTTTTTCCAGCCCCGAGCACCGAAGCCGAAAGCCGTTATCATCGGAAACCGATGGGAGCCCGGACCTTGCGCGGGCTCTTCGGTTTCCTCCTGCTCGCGCCCCTGCTCGCGGCGGCTTGCGGGCGGAGCGAGGAGACCCGCGTGGCGGAGCGGATCCTCGAGCGGTACCGCTCGAGCGCCGGCGCAAAGCCTCTTGCGGCGGCGCAACTCATCAAGCTCAAGCTGACTGGCCCGGGCGGCGCGCGCGGGACGGCCGAGATCGCGTGGCAGGGCTCCGCGTACCGCGAGCGCCGCGAGTCGGCGGGTCTTACGACGGTGCGTGGCCTTCAGGGTGGAAAGGCCTTTTACACCGACGAGGATGGTGTCACCCGGGTCGCCTCCGAGCCGGTCGTGCGCGAGCTCATCACGCGCCACTACTTCTGGCGTCGGGCCTTCCTCTTCCAGGACCACGACAAGCAGAGGCCGGGTCTCGGTCCGGCCGACGAGGCCAGCGCCTCCGTCCGATTCGGGCTGCACGGGGGCAACACGCTGCAGCTTAACTTCTCGCGCCGGGACGGCCAGTTGGTCGGGGTCCGCTCGCCGGGCTTCCGCTTCGACTACGACAGCCCAACGCATTTCCAGGACACTTCCGATCCGGACGCCCCCGTCCAAACGGAAATCGCCTGGGTCGGCCTGCCGACCGGCCCGCTCGAGGACACTTCGGCCGGCGGCGGGCGCGCCCGCTTCCGGGGCCCTTTCGCCGACCTTCCCGTCGAGATCACCGGCGGCGCCCCGGTCGTTCCGGCCACGATCGGCGGAGCGCGGGTTCGCTTGCGCCTCGATGCCTCCGCCAGCGGACCGGTGAGGGTCTCGGCCGAGCTCGCCCGAAGGATCGGTCTGCCGTTCTTGCCGGACGCCTTCGGCCGCGAGGTCGCCGGCCCGACGGAGCTCGCCTTCGACGGGCTGCTTTTCCCTTCGGTCCACCTCGAAAAGGCACGCGACGACCTGGAGGGGGCCGATGCCGCCGCGGGCGGCACGCTCTTCCGCGAGACTGTCGTCGAGTGCGATCCGGCCGCCGGACGTCTGCGCCTGCACGACACGTCCGTCTGGGCGCCGCCCGCGGGCTACCAGCGCTTCATCATCGACGACGACGGCAACCGGCCCGTCGCGCCGCTGCGCCGCGGAGCGAAGGAGTTTCGGGTCGTCCTCGGCACGGCCGACCCCGCTGGCGGCATCGTCCTGGCTCCCGAGGCCGCCCGCCGGCTCGGGTTCACCCGGGACGAGGCGTCGGCGCGCGACCTCGGCTGGGCCAACCACACCCTCCCGCCCGTGTCGATCCGGATTGGCAAGGCGCCCCGGGCTCCCGACTGGGGCGACGACGGCACGCTCAGCTGGCAGCCCTTGCTCGACTACCGGACGTTCATCGACATGCCGCGCCGATGGATCTACCTCGGCTCGGCCGCAGCGCCGCCCCCTACGAGCGGCGCGGCCTCGCGATCGCCCACAGCGCGGACAGGACCGCCCCGGCCAGCAGGAGGTGCACCGGCCAGGCCGCCATCTTGAGCGCGGAGAAAAGCAGAAGCCACAGGATTGTCAACGCGATCGCGAGCGTCCACAAGAGAGGCTACCTCGTGCCTTCCACCCACTCGCGACCCTGGAGTGGAATAGCTGCTCCGCAGACTCCGCAGGCGACTGCGGGCTCGGCATAGAGGACATCCACGTCCACGGTCACGGCAGCGGCGCAGCGGCAGCACTCGATCTGCACCGCGTCGGTCAGGGGTGTCGGCGACTTGTCGGGTGCGCCTCGGCGGGCGGGCGCCGAACGGATCGACGGATCGAAGGGGACCACGTTGTTGCGGCTCATTGCTGATCCTCCTTTGGCAAGGACGACTCCGACTCCCCGCCGGCCTCGGCCGGATCGGCCAGCGTGAGCGTGGGCCCGGACCTTCTGGCTTTCTGGAAGAGAAGCGAGGCTCCGCCGATCAGGAAGAGGACGCCCCCGGTGGCGAGCAGGCTCGCGGCCGCTGCCCGGAAAACGCGCGGGGTCTGCCCTGCGTCACGGCCGCCGGCGTTCACGACGACGCCTCCCAGGAAGATGCAGATAAGAGCGGTGGGCAGGAGGCCCCGCTGCCGGTCCTGAGGTGTCGCGGGCTGAGACCAGATGAGTCTCACGAGCCCCCCTGTGAATGAGGCCATTTTATTCGAGAAACACGCGATCTGCAATTCCATTATCCTCGCGCAATGAGAATGTTGTCGGCCGTTCCTGCGCTGATCGCGCTCACCGTGTCGCCGCTTTCCGACGCCGACCAGAAGTGGGAGCGGGAGTACCGCGCTCTTCCCGATGCCGCGGCTATCCGCGAGTACAACCGGCGGCTCTCGGCCGTTCCGCATCATGTGGGCTCTCCCGGCGACGTCGAGAATGCGAAGTGGATCGAGCAGAAGCTCCGCGAATGGGGATTCGTCGTCTCGATCGAGACGTTCGATGTCCTCTTCCCGACTCCCAAAGAGCGCATCGTCGAGCTCGTGGAGCCGACTCGCTTCCGGGCCGCTCTCACCGAGCCGCCCGTCGCGGGCGATCCGACCTCTTCGCAGACCGACCGGCAGCTTCCCACGTACAACGTCTACTCGATCGACGGCGACGTGACGGCGCCGCTCGTCTACGTCAACTATGGCATCCCGGCCGATTACGAGCGCCTCGAGCGTCTGGGCGTGGAGGTCCGCGGCAAGATCGTGCTCGCGCGCTACGGCGCCTCCTGGCGCGGCATCAAACCTAAAGTCGCTGCCGAGCACGGTGCCGCCGCCTGCCTCCTCTACTCCGACCCGAAGGACGACGGCTTCTTCGAGGGACTGGTGTATCCCCGGGGGGCCTATCGGCCGGCGGCCGGCGTCCAGCGTGGCAGCGTCGCGGACATGCCGCTCTACCCCGGCGACCCGCTGACGCCCGGTGTCGGCGCCACGAAGGACGCCAGACGCCTCGACCGCAAAGACGCCCCGACGCTCACGAAGATCCCGGTGATGCCCCTCTCATACGCAGACGCCCAGCCGCTCTTGGCGGCGCTCGAAGGCCCCGTCGCGCCGCGCGAATGGCGCGGAGCCCTGCCGATGACGTACCACGTCGGACCGGGGCCCGCGAAGGTGCACTTCCGAATCGCTTTCCACTGGAAGCTCGAGACGCTCCACAACGTTATCGCCCGGATTCCCGGCTCGACCTGGCCGGACGAGTGGGTGATCCACGGCAACCACCAGGATGCCTGGGTCAACGGATCTCAGGATCCCGTGAGCGGCCTCTCGTCGCTTCTGGAGGAAGCCCGCGCCTTCGGGGCGATGCTGAAGAAGGGATGGCGGCCGAAGCGGACGATCGTCCTGTGCGCGTGGGACGGCGAAGAGCCCGGCCTGCTCGGCTCGACCGAGTGGGCAGAGACGCACGCCGCCGAGCTGCAGCAGAAGGCGGTCGCCTACATCAACACCGACTCCAACGGACGCGGCTACCTCGGGATCGACGGATCGCACACGCTCGAGGCTCTCGCCAACGAAGTCGGAGGCGAGATCGAGGACCCCGTCCAGAAGATCCCCGCCTTCCGCAGAGCGAGACTCAAGCGGATCGCGGACGCCGGCACGGCCGAGGAGCGAACCGAGCTGCGCGAACGGGCGAATCTCCGAATTGGAGCGCTCGGCTCGGGCTCCGACTTCACGCCCTTCCTCCAGCACCTCGGCATTGCATCCCTGAACGTGGGCTTCGGCGGCGAAGGCGGGGGCGGCGTGTACCACTCGATCTACGACGACTTCGCCTGGTACACGCGCTTCGCGGACACCGACTTCGCCTACGGAAAGTCTCTTTCGCAGACGACGGGCACGGTGCTGCTGCGCCTGGCCTCCGCAGACCTGCTGCCCTTCGAGTTCGGCTCCCTCGCGGACACGGTTGCCAAGTACGTCAAAGAGGTGCGCGATCTTTCCAAAGAGAAGCGCGACGCCACGGAAGAGCTGAACCGTGAGATCCAGGAAGGTCTGTTCCAAGCGACGGTGGATCCGACGGAGCCCCTGCGACCTCCGAAATCGGAGTCGCCTGTCCCGTTCTTCGACTTCTCGCCGCTCGAGAACGCCTCGGCATCGCTCACGGCGGCGGCGAACGACTACACCGCGGCTCTCGCGAAGGCGCGACAGGGCGTCACGCCTCTCGACCTCGGCCGGGCGGCCCAGGTCAACCACCTGCTCCGCGGGGTCGAGCAGGCCTTCCTGCGGGAGGAGGGCCTCCCCCGCCGGCCCTGGTACAAGCACGCCCTCTACGCGCCGGGTTTCTACACCGGCTACGGCGTCAAGACGCTGCCCGCCGTGCGGGAGTCGATCGAAGAGAAGCAATGGCAGGACGTAAACGGCGGCGTCGCCGCCACGGCCTCGGCCATCGAGAAAGCGGCAGCGAGGATCAGAGATGCAGCGAGGGCGCTGGCCCAGTAGGGAGTGCGACAAGATCGCAACGAGATTGCAGCAAGATCGCAACGAGGTTGCATCCAATCATGCTGCAATCACGCTGCGTTCCCTAGGGGGCGATTTTCCCGGCCCGCATCCGCTCGTAGAGCTTCTGGTTGTCGTGCTTGCCGTGCGCGACCGCGCAGGTGCCGTCGCAGCGGGCTGTGACTTCGCCCGTCCCGTCCAGGATCTCGGCCGCGGCAAAGATCAGGTTGACGCCGGAACGAATCAGGCGCGCCTCCGCCGCGATCTTCTCGCCGCGCGTCGGCTTGAAGAAGCTCATCGCGAGGTTAACGGTGGCCGAGCGCGTGTCGGGGCGCGTCAGCCACCCGACCGTGCCGATCACGAGGTCGAACAGACCGGCCAGCACGACGCCGTTGACCGCGTCGGTACCCATGCCGCCGCGGTGAAACATCTGAACGGGATCGATCACCGCACGAACACGATCGATGCGCGGGAACTCGAGCCGCGCACCGAAATGCTTCATGGGCGGCCCGGTGTTCCACACCGCCGCGAGCTGCCCGAGCGCCTCGAGCGTGCCGTAGGCTTCCGAAAAGGGCTTGCCTTCGCTCATTGCTCCAGGCCCTCCATCATCCAGATGTCTCCTCCTTGTGGGCGGAACCGGTCGAAGAGCACCCAGCGACCATCCGGCGACCAAACCGGGTAGTCGATCCGAACGTCCGGGTCGTCGAACTCGAAGATCTTCTCGGGTCGGCCGTCCGCGAGCGGCGAGACCCAGAGAGCCTTATGCGCGACGACATCCATGATCCGCGACCCGTCGGGCGCCAAGGACACGTGGGAGCCGCCGGCTACCTCGGCGAGAGGCTCGGGCTCGCCTCCTTTCGCCGAAACCCGCATCACCGGGGCGCCTCCCGACGGGCAACGAAACACGATGCTCTCGCCGTCAGGCATCCAGGCCAGGAAGTGTCCCATTACCCCGACGTCCGTCAGGGCCCGAGCAGACCCGCCTTCCGCGTCCATCACCCAGACCTCGGAGCGACCTCCTCGGTCGGACATCCAAGCGATCCAACGGCCGTCCAGCGAGTAGACGGGGTTGACGTCGATCGAATGACCGGCGGTCAGCTGGTCGAGCTCGCCTGTCCGAGCCTCGACCCTCCAGATATCGACGGCGCCGCCGCGCGACGAGAAGAAAACGACGCGGCGGCCGTCGGGCGAGAACCTGCCCTGGAAGTCTCCGCCCGGGCCCTTCGTGAGCGGTCGCGTGGACCCATTCTGCAAGGACTGCCACCAGATGTTCATGTGGCCGGCGCGATCGGAGTTGAACACGATCGCCTGGCTGTCCGGAGACCAGCCGCCCCGACTGTCCTCGCGCGTCGTGGTCACGACCTTCTCGGGCGGCCCTGCGGCCCGGCCCGTCAGCGGCTCGACGGGAAGCCTCCACAGATCGGCGTTCTGCCTCAGGATGGAGAAAGCGAGGCGCTGGCCGTCGCGAGAGATGGCCACTTCGACATCCTGCCCCGCGCCGGTGGTCAACTGTTGCAACGGCCCGGCCGGCCTGCCGTCGCTGTCCACGGGAACGCGCCAAACGTTCAGCCCGCCGCTGCGATACGAGGAAAAATAGATGCATCCGCCCGACGGAGACCAGACGGGGCAGACGTCCTGGGTCTGGTCATTCGTGACCCAAGTCATCTTCTTGGAGGCGAGGTCCACGACGCGGACGTCGAACTTGGTTCGCTCGACGTTCTGGAAGACGATCTTTGCGCCATCGGGTGACCATCGGGGACGCACGTGGACGACAGCCTCGGAGCTGTCGGAGGTCGCCTGCTCGGGATTTCGACCGCGCGCGTCGGCCGTCCAGATCCGCCAGGGACCAGCCCGGGCCGCGTCGAAGGCCATGCGGCCGCCGTCGGGAGAGAAGACCGGATTGGCTGCGCCGACGACCAGGCGGGCCTCGCGGCCCGTGTCGAGCTCGAGCAGCCAGATGTCGGCGCCCCCGTACTGGCCGAAGATGTCCCCGGGCTCGAGGCGCCGTCCCGG
>WNGF01002706.1_pt1 | contig 40550 bp, 36 predicted proteins | sample 5400641 | NCBI WGS metagenome assembly WNGF01 (sample SAMN13153371, study PRJNA577476) | soil metagenome | isolation source: 80 cm soil or saprolite under grassland replicate 2 | place: USA:California | collected 2016-06-15 | reverse complement strand
CGGAACGGCTGTCGTCGCCGGCGGAGCGTTCTCCGTCCGGATCGTTCCCATCATGGGTTTTTGTTTCATGGTGATCGGCACCGTCGCACTTTTTTCACCAGCTTCGTGGAACGACGTGCTGATGGGAATCGCGTTTGGCGGACTTCACATCGCTTTCGGAGTTCCGATCGCGCGGAGGCACGGTGGCTAAACACGGAACAGTTCGCGAGGACGGGCGTACCCCCGGAAACAACGATCTGCGCGCCATCCGCGGCAAGAGCGAGAGCAAGCCGGCAATGCGCTCGGACATTCTCGATCGCCTGATTCACGAGCGCCTCCGCCTTGGCATCGTCAGCGCGCTCGCCGTGAACGACACGCTCAGCTTCAGCGATCTGAAGAAGCTGATGAAGACGACCGACGGAAATCTCAGCGTTCACGCGCGGAAGCTCGAGGAAGCCGATTACATCGCGTGCACGAAGTCCTTCGAGGGACGGATGCCGCGCACCGAGTACCGGTTGACGTCCACCGGGCGCCGGGCGCTCGAGCGCTATCTCGATCACATGGAGGCGCTAATCCGTGTCACGCGGGAGCGTTGAGAAGATGGAAACGCGCCACAGCGGACACTCGCCGATGAATGCGCATCCGCATTCGAACGTCTCCAGCCGCGACGAAGGCATTCACGTCGGCATCATCATGGACGGCAACGGTCGGTGGGCGACCGGGCGCGGCCGTCCGCGCACTGCGGGCCACATCACCGGCGCGAAAGTCGTGAGAACGATCGTCGAAGCGGCTCCGGCGTGCGGCATCACGATGCTGACGCTTTACGCATTCTCCGCCGACAACTGGCAGCGGCCGTCGCGGGAGGTCGCGCTCCTGATGCGTCTCTTCCGGCGCTATCTGGAATCCGAGACCGAGCGCTGCCTACGGAACGGGGTTCGCATGCGGATCATCGGCCGGCGCGACCGGATTTCCCCCGAGCTTCTCCACGCGATCGTTGCGGCGGAGGAAGCGACGAAGCACGGACGCGTTCTGGATCTTCGGATCGCGGTGGATTATTCCGCGCGCGACGCGATCGTGCGCGCGAGCAACGCGCTGCCGCGCGGCACGAAACACACCATCGAAGAGCTACAGCGCGAGATCGACCGCGTCTATCACTGGACCGGTCCCTCGCGTGACGTCGATCTTCTCATCCGCACCGGCGGCGAGCAGCGTCTCAGCGATTTCCTCCTCTGGGAGTGCGCGTACGCGGAGCTGTATTTCACCGACCGGAAATGGCCGGAGTTCACTCCGGCGGATCTCGAGGAGTCGGTGAAGGAGTTCCGGGCGCGCGAGCGGAGATTCGGCACGGTTCCGGCGGTCGCCGCGGGGTAGCTCCGGTAGACATTCGCTTTTGACTTTGAGCCATTAACAAACGTTGTACCCGAGCGTCGAACAGTGTGGGAGCCGCCATTCGGCGGCCTGAACACTTTTTGAAGGAGACGTTCGATGTCGGGAATTCGTACTTTCACGCTCGCCGCATTCGCGGCTGGAGCGCTGGCCGTATCCGCAGGGGCACAGGGCACGACGGTGACTCCGCGACCGAATCAGCCGTCGGCGGGCGTGGCGCGCCACGGAAAACACGCCGGCCGAATGGGTGAATTCGCCAATCTGAATCTGACCGACGCGCAGAAGTCGCAGATCAAGGCGATCCATCAGAAGTACCAGACTCAGTTCTGGTCGAAACAGGACGAGGCGAGACCGTTGCTGCGCGCGGCACAGACGGCGCGCGTGAACGGCGATACCGCGACTGCCCGCGCGGACATGGAAAAGGCGCGGCAGATCATGCAGGCAACTGCATCGCTCCGGCAGCAGGAAAGAACCGAGGTACAGTCGGTGCTCACCGCTGACCAGCGCGCGAAGCTCGACGCCGATCGCAAGCAGTTTGAAAATCAGCGAGGCGCTCGTGGCGGTCGCGGCGGCCGTGGCTTCCGCGGACCCGGCGGACCCGGCGGACGCAGGGGCGGCAGAGCCGGCGACATCAGCGGCTCGTAATCACTCCGGATTTTTCAGGAGAAACCGGCATTCACACGAATGCCGGTTTTTTTGTCCCTATTGCCGGACTATCCGCGCCGGTGCGCAAAACCTATTTTTCCATCGACGGACCAACGCAGCTCAACAGGAGAGGGGTTAATTGGCAACTGAGGTCGTACAGCTTACCCGCCGCCGCTTCGGTGAGACGATGCGGCGTGACGCGTGGTGGGTTCAGCCGCTTGTTGTCTTCATCATTCTCAGTGGTTTTGTGGTTTACGCGACTTGGGCCGCGTTTCAAAACGCCCACTACGAGTTCGGCAACTATCTCTCGCCGCTCTACTCGCCGCTCCTCTACGCCGATTCCCCCCACGCCTGGATAGGCGGAACGCGCCCCGGCTGGCTGCCGTCATTTCTTCCATACAGCCCGGCGCTTCTCATCCTGCCATTCCCCGGTCTTTTCCGATTGACGTGCTACTACTATCGGGGCGCGTACTACAAGGCGTTCTGGTCGGATCCGCCGAATTGCGCCGTCGGTGAGCCAAGGAGCGGATACCTTGGCGAGAATTCATTCCCGCTGATCGTTCAGAACATTCACCGCTACATGATGTACTTCGCTCTCATCTTCATAATCATCCTCGGGAGCGACGCCGTGAAGGCCATGTTCTTCACCGATCCGGCGACCAGCGCGAAGCACTTCGGAATCGGCGTCGGCACCCTCGTCCTCACGATCAACGTGATTCTCCTCGGCGGATACACGCTCGGCTGCCACTCGCTGCGCCACCTCGTCGGTGGTTATCTCGACAGACTATCGGGTGCACCCGCGCGAAAAACCGCATACGACTGTGTCAGCTGCCTCAATCGCGCGCACATGCGCTGGGCGTGGATGAGTCTCATCTGGGTCGCGTTCACCGACGTCTACGTCCGCCTTCTCTCGATGGGCATCTGGCACGACTGGAGAATTATCTAGGTGGCTGAATACGACACGCATAATCACGACGTCCTCATAATCGGCGCCGGCGGCGCCGGTCTGCGCGCGGCGATCGAAGCTGCCGCGACCGGTGCATCCGTCGGACTCGTCTGCAAGTCGCTTCTCGGAAAAGCGCACACCGTGATGGCCGAGGGTGGCGTTGCCGCCGCGCTCGCGAACATCGACGAGCGCGACAACTGGCAGGTGCATTTCGCCGACACGATGCGCGGCGGACAGTACCTCAACAACTGGCGGATGGCCGAGCTGCACGCCAAGGAAGCACCGGCGCGCGTGAACGAGCTGGAAGCGTGGGGGGCAGTCTTCGACCGCACTCCCGACGGGCGCATCCTTCAGCGCAATTTCGGCGGCCATAAGTATCCGCGGCTCGCGCACGTCGGAGATCGCACGGGGTTGGAGATGATTCGCACGCTGCAGGATCATCTCATCCATATGCCGAACGTTGAAGTGCACATGGAGTGCACGGTCGTGACCCTGCTGAAATCGGGCGATCGCATTTCAGGCGCGCTGGCATACGACAGAGAGCGCGGTCTCTTCCGCGTGTTCGGCGCGAACGCGGTCGTGCTCGCGACGGGCGGCATCGGCCGCGCGTTCAGCATCACCAGCAACAGCTGGGAGTACACAGGGGACGGACACTCGCTGGCGTACAACGCCGGCGCGGTTCTCCAGGACATGGAGTTCGTTCAGTTTCACCCGACGGGAATGGTGTGGCCGCCGAGCGTGCGTGGACTTCTCGTAACGGAAGGAGTGCGCGGCGAGGGAGGCGTGCTGCGGAACAAGGACGGGCGCCGCTTCATGTTCGACGACATTCCCGAGAACTACCGGAGCCAGACGGCGGACAATGAGGAGGAAGGCTGGCGCTACGTTCAGGGAGACAAGAACGCGCGGCGGCCCCCGGAGCTGCTCACACGCGATCACGTCTCGCGCTGCATCATGCGCGAGGTGCGCGAGGGACGCGGAAGCCCGCACGGCGGCGTCTTCCTCGACATCTCCTGGATCAAGTCGCGCATCAAGAACGGCGAGGCGCACATCAAGAAGAAGCTTCCGAGCATGTATCACCAGTTCAAGCAGCTCGCGAACCTCGACATCACCAAGGAGCCGATGGAGATCGGACCGACGACGCACTACATGATGGGCGGCATCCGAGTCGACGGCGATACGCAGATGTCGACGATTCCGGGATTGTTCGCCGCGGGCGAGTGCGCTGCCGGATTGCACGGGGCGAATCGCCTCGGCGGGAACTCGCTGTCGGATCTGCTAGTATTTGGAAAGAGAGCCGGCGAGCATGCCGCCGCATTCGCGGGCAAGCAGCAGCGGGCTCGGCTCGCCGCCAGCGACGTCGACGCAGCGGTCGAGCACGCGCTCGAGCCGTTCGGGAGGGACGCGGGCAGCAGTGAGAATCCATACACAGTTCAGCACGATCTCCAGCTGATGATGCAGGATCTCGTCGGCATCGTGCGTCGTGAAGATGAGATGCGGAAAGCGCTCGACGGCATCGGCCGTCTGCGGGAGCGCGCCGCGCGCGTCGCCGTTCCGGGAAATCGTGAATTCAACCCGGGTTGGCACACGGCGCTCGATCTGGCGAATCTGCTTGCCGTCTCGGAGGCGATCACACGCTCCGGTCTCGAGAGAAAGGAGAGCCGCGGCGGACACTTCCGCGACGATTATCCGGCGAAGGATCCCCAGTACGCGAAGTTCAACATCACGCTTAAGCGCGCCGGCGGCGGCGAGATGATCGTCGCGCGCGAGCCGCTTCCGGAGATGCGCGGCGATCTCAAGGCCGTCATCGAGGAGCAGAAATGAGCGCGACGACCGCTACGTTCCGCGTCTGGCGCGGCGATTCCGCGGGCGGCGAGTTCCGCGACTATCAGACGACGGTTTCCGGAGGGATGGTCGTCCTCGACGCGATCCATCAGATCCAGGCCGAGAGCGCGAGCGACATGGCGGTCCGGTGGAACTGCAAGGCGGGGAAGTGCGGGTCGTGTTCCGCCGAGATCAACGGCATGCCGCGCCTGATGTGCATGACGCGGCTCGACATGGTCGATCTTTCCGAGCCGGTCACCGTCGAGCCGATGCGCACCTTTCCGCTGCTGCGCGACCTCGTCACCGACGTCACCTCGAACTTCCGCGCGAAGAAGAAGGTCAGAAAGTTCACCCCTCGCCCCCCGGACGCGCCGGATGGCACATGGCGCATGCAGCAGACTGACGTCGATCGCGTGCAGGAGTTCAGGAAGTGCATCGAGTGCTTCCTCTGTCAGGACGTCTGCCACGTTCTGCGCGACCACCACAAGCACGAGGAGTTCATCGGCCCGCGCGTGCTGGTTCATGCAGCCGCGCTCGAGATGCATCCCCTCGACGTCGCCGACCGGCACGGCGAGCTGAAGGAAGCGGGCGGAATCGGATACTGCAACATCACCAAGTGCTGCACGAAGGTCTGCCCCGAGAGCATCACGATCACCGACAACGCGATCATTCCTCTCAAGGAGCGCGTCGTCGACCGTTTCTACGATCCTCTCGGCGCTCTCGTCCGTTTGGTTCGAGGGAATCGCGGAGCCTGAGGATGCCGGCCCTTAAATCGCGCGTCACGATCCGCGCCGCCGTTCTCGCAGCCTGCTTTGCGTCGCTCGCAAATGCGCAGCAGGCGCCAAAGAAAACGTCGTCGATCGTCGGAATCGCCATCGACAGTCTTCATATGCGGGGACTGAGCGGCGCCGAGGTGATGGTGGACGGAATCAGCAAGACGGCGATCACCGATTCGCTGGGACGGTTCCGCTTCGACAGCATTGCTCCGGGCAGGTATCAGGTCGGCATCTTTCACCCCCTTCTCGATTCCCTGGGGATTTCACTCGCGACGGCGCCATTCGCGCTCGGACCGGACAGTACGAGCATCATCCGTGTTGCGGTTCCGTCCGCGGCAACACTGATCGCGCAAACGTGCAAGGCGAGGCCGAGGCAGTTCGGACACTCGGCGATATTCGGGCGGCTCATGGACCCCGACACATTCGAGCCTATTGCGGGCGCGGAAGTTTCCGTCGCCTGGACGGAATATGAAGTGTCGAAGGTTGTCGGGATCCGCCAGACGCCGCGCCTCGTCAAGGACAGCACCGATCAGAGCGGCGCCTTCAGCCTGTGTGGACTTCCTCCCGAGCTCGACGCGCGCCTGCAGGCGAACTACCACGGTGCCATGACCGCGGACGTGCCGATCGCGACAGCGGCCTCGGACGGGGATGTCATCATCAGACCGTTGTATGTCTCGCCCACGGACACTGCTGCCATCAAAAGCGGGAAGGCGGTCGTGAACGGCCGCGTGACTTTCGCCGGCGGTCAGCCCGCGCCGGGCAGCCGCGTTGAGATAGTCGGCTCTACCGCCGTCGCGCTGACGAATGAGGCCGGCGACTTCAGTCTCGCCAACGCGCCCACCGGAACCCAGCTCCTTCTCGTGCGCCACCTCGGATACACACCGGAAGCGGTTGCTGTCGATCTCAACTCGCGCGAAGCGAAGAAGGTTGCTATTAAGCTTCAGAAATACATTCCGACGATGGACCCGGTTCTCGTTACCGCCCGCCGCGAGAAGGCGATGGAGACCGTCGGGTTCACGCAGAGGCAGCGCAGCGGGCTCGGCCGTTATCTGACGGCGGAAGACATCGCCAAGCGCAACCCGTTCAACCTGACCGACGTTCTTCGCACCATCCCCGGGTTGACGGTGCGCTACAACGGTCAAGGCGAGGCGGAAGTCACTTCGACGCGCGGAAGCTCAATGAGCGGCGGCAGCTGCGTGAGCTATGTCGTCGACGGCTTTCGCTGGAACGGCGGTGGTGTCGACCAGTTCGTGATGCCGCAGGAAGTTGCCGGCATCGAGGTGTACCAGGGCGCGAACGTTCCCGCGGAGTTTGCCACCCCGCTGGGCGGGGATTGCACCACTATCGTGATCTGGACGAAGATGAAGGTAGGAGCGCGGTAGGGGAAACAGGAAATTGTCACTCCGGAAAATCCATCCTGTCACAATAGTGGCGCTGTGTCTCCTTTGCTCGGCGTCCTTCGCCGCCGCGCAGCAGCAGGCGAAGCGCACGTCCGCAATTGTTGGCGTCGTGATGGACAGTCTGCACCACAAACGGCTGCGGGGAGCCGAAGTGATGGTGGAAGGCGTGAGCGCGATGACAATTACCGATTCGCTCGGACTGTTTCGGCTCGACAGCCTTCCCGCCGGCACATATCAGATCGGAGTCTTTCATCCGCTGCTGGATTCTCTTGGGATCTCGCTATCAACGCCGCGATTTTCTGTTGGACCGGACAGCACCACCCTGATCCGACTTGCCGTCCCGTCCGCGGCGACACTCATGGCCGACGGCTGCAAGGCAAGGGTGAGGCAGTTCGGCCGCTCCGCGATTTTCGGAAGGCTCATGGATCCCGAGACTCTCGAGCCAATCGCGAACGCCGAGGTGTCCGTCGTCTGGAACGATTATGTGGCGTCGAAGGCGATTGGCATCCGCGTAACGCCGCGGCTCGTGAAAGACAGCACCGACTCCAACGGAGCGTTTACGCTTTGCGGCCTGCCCGACCAGATGGATGCGAGCCTGCACGCGAAATATCACGGGGCGATGACAGCGGACGTGCCGGTCGCGACGTCGGCGTTGGACGGAGATTTCATCATCAGGCCGCTTTACGTCTCGCGATCCGACACGTCGGCGATCAAGTCCGGACGGGCGATCGTCAGCGGGCGCGTTACTTTCGCCGCTGGCCAGCCGGCCTCCTCGAGTCGCGTCGAGATCGTTGGCTCTTCCGCAGTCGGCATCACCGATGAGCGCGGGGAATTCACACTCGCGACCGCGCCGTCGGGTACCCAGCTCCTGCTCGTACGGCACCTCGGGTTCACGCCGGAACAGATTCCGGTCGAGCTGACCACGCGAGAGACGCGGAAGGTGTCCGTTCAGCTTCGGAAATACATACCGATGATGGATCCCGTACTCGTGACGGCGCGCCGGGAGCATGCGTTGGAGAGCGTTGGATTCACGCAACGCCGGAGAAGCGGAGTCGGACGCTACATCACCGCGGACGATATTGCGCGACACAATTACTTCTCCATGGTCGACGCGCTTCGTCGCGTTCCCGGCCTGACCACCACGCGGAACGCCTATGGCCAGGATGAAATCATCCCGACGCGCGGCGCGTCAATCACGGGGGGCGCGTGCATCAACTATGTCGTGGACGGAATGCGCTGGATCGGCGGCGGCGTGGACGATTTCGTCATGCCACAGGAAGTGGCGGGCATCGAGGTTTACTCCGACGTGTCCGTGCCGGCCGAGTTCGCCAACCCCTTCCACATGGGATGCACGACCATCGTCATCTGGACGAAGCTTCGGACCGGATTGAAGTAGCAGCGGCACGCGAATCGCAGCGTGCTGCGCCGCCGTCCATACAGGAGCCCACGATGCGCAGCCACCCGGTTACAACTCTCATCCTCACCAGCGCGATGATCGTCGCCGGAGCATGTACTGCGCTCCTCACGCGACATCCGGTTGCCGCCGCTACGGCGACGCTCACCGACAGCGCCGGTGGGACGGTTGCCACGGCCAGTCTCTGGCAGGAAGCCGACGGTCTTGTGCACGTTGATGTGGAGGCACTCGCTCTCTCACCGGGTGATCACGGAATTCATTTTCATTCCGTCGGCCTCTGCGATCCGAACACCGCGCCGCTCTTCTCTTCCGCGGGTGGCCATTTCAATCCGCTCGGCAAACAGCACGGTTTGAACAATTCGGCGGGCCCGCACGCCGGTGACGCGCCGAATCTGACTGTCGGAGCCGACAGAAGAGGGAAGGCGAGCTTCACGACCGACAGGATCACGCTCACGTCCGGAGCGACATCGCTCTTTGACGCCGACGGATCCGCGCTGGTGATTCACGCTCTGCCCGACGATCAGATGTCGCAGCCGGCTGGGAATAGCGGAGCGCGCGTTGCATGTGGCGTGGTGCGGCAGGTCGTGCAACCCAAATAGGCGCAGCCTGCGGTCGGGTCGCGCGGAGCGCCTCGGGGTCAGGCTATTCGAGAGGTCCTGACAACTCACGCGATCTTTTCCGCTCGTAAAGCGCGGCATCTGCACGCGCCATCAGCTCGAGCAGGTTGACCCCTTTCGCTGCCGCCTGCGTGTAGCCGAGGGAGAGGCTCAAGTCGAAAGGCCGCGCTTCCGTCTGGTTGTGCAGCTCGACGCGGGACTCGAGGCGGCCAACTATGAGGTCCGCCGTCAGCGCGCCTTCGGCGGTGATGAGGGCGATGAACTCGTCTCCTCCGAGGCGCGCGACGATGTCCGCTTCGCGGAATGTCTCGCGGAGAACGCGCGCCGTATCCATCAGCGCGCGATCGCCGGCGAGATGCCCGTGCGTGTCGTTGATCTGCTTCAGATTGTCGACGTCAATGAAGATCAGGAGCGCTTCCTTCGCCGCTCTCGCCGCCCACTTTAGCGCCTGGTCTGAAAGGGTCAGAAACGCGCGCCGGTTCGGCAGGCCAGTAAGCGCGTCAACGAGCGAGAGCGCTCGCAGCTCCTCTTCGGCGCGCTTTCGATCGGATATGTCGTGGTACATTCCGTACACTCGGCTCGGCTCGTCACCGACCTTGAACGGGCGCGCGACGATCGACACCCAGAGCGTCGTACCGTCCTTCCGCCGCCGCAGCGATTCCTGGTTCAGCGTTGCACCGGACGCCACTTTCGCCGTGAGCTCCAGTCCCTCTCGCTGGAGCTCTTCAGGAACGATCAGATCGTTGATGCGCCGCCCGACCGCTTCCTCCGCCTCGTAACCAAAAATTCGTGTGAACTCATTGTTGAGCCGCAGCACCTGGTCGTTCTCGTCGAGGATCACGATGGCGACGGGCGCGCTCTCGAAGAGCTCCTGGAAATATCCTGCCTGCGTTTTGAGCGCTTCGTCGAGATGGCGTCGCTCCGTGACGTCGATCGCCAGACCAACGGTCCCGTATATCTTGCCGCCGGGTCCGACAAGCGGTTCGACACGGGCCTCCAAGTAGCGGCCGTTCCATTCGAGCTCGTACTGACTCGACTTGCCCCTCAGCGCCGCCATGCTCGCCAATAGCGGGAGAAAATCGGGATCGTTGGTGCCGAGTACGTCGGTGAGCTTCGCACCGACATGCTCACTTGTCCGATACCCGAGCGCTTCCAGGCCGCCACCCTGATTGAAAGTGATTTTCAGGTCGTGATCGGTCGCCCAGAGGTTGACCGGCATCGATCCGAGAAGCAGGGAAAGCTTCCGTTGCGCGTCAAACGGCTCCGATCGGTCGTTCGGAGAATCTTCCCGACGATTCCGAGCGCGTCCCAATTTGGCCAGGAGCTTAGAGATTGGATTCATCAACGAGCGTTGGAGTCGAGCCGGCGGGGCTTCCATTGTCGCGCTTTTCGCCGCGGCGCGCAACGCGTTGGTGCCGTTCTCAGTCGCGCTTTTGTGAATCTCAGGGCGAGAAAGCATATACCTCGATCCAGGGAGCCTTCCATCCCCTATGGAAAAGCCGTTCAACGCCCTTCGTAAGGCGCTCTTCGATGGTCCCCCGGAAGCTGGTCCACTCGTCGGCGAGAGGGACCAGTGTGTTTCCGCGAATCACCAGCGTTTCGAAGCCGGCGCCCTCGAGAAGAGCGGTCATGGACAGGCGGGAGAAGCCCTGCCTGTACGGAAATCCGAGCAGGTTGTTCTGGATTAGTACGCGCTCGGCGATCGCGCTGGCGGGGCCGGAGAGGCGGCGTCGCCAGCGCGAATAAAAGCTGCCGTTTGGAACGCGGACCGCCAGAAGACCCCCGCGCTTGAGCAGGCGGCGAGCCGCCCGCACCGCGGTGTGCATATCGGGAAGCTGCTCGAACGTGTTCCATATGACGATCGCATCGTGGATCTCTTCGCCTTCCTGAATCTCGATGACTCCCGTCCTCGCATCGACACCGTTTCCCCGCGAGAAGTCGCAAGCGCGCTCATTCACGTCGATGCCCGTGAACGTCATTCCCGCGTCGCGCGCCTCGGTGAGAAAAGCCCCGACATGGCAGCCGACTTCCAGCCCCGATAGAATCGGGCCGCGAAGCCTCGAAAGAAAATCCACCCGCTCGCGGTAGAAAGCCCGCTGGTTTTCGAGAAGTGATCGGTAGACGCCATCGTCCAGAGCTTCGTCTCGATATGCTTCGCGCAGCGACTCGGGCCGCTCCCGCGGATTTCGATAGAGATGCCCGCACCTCCGGCATTCGACGAGTCGGAGCGGGGGGGCCTGGGAGAAAACGACGCGGTCCATCAGGTATTCCGGTGGCACCGGCTGACGCAGGCGCCGCGCGTGGAACTCCCACACGCGCTCGACCTCTTCCTTTATCGCGTCGCGATCGGCGATCTCGATCGCATCCGCTTCTCCGCAAACAGGACAGCCGGTGAGCTCGTAAGCCGTGGCTCTAATGAGGGATCTTTCTCCGCTCGGGGGCGATCACCGTGAATGCAACGATTGCACCGAGTGCGCAGAGTGCGGCAGAGATCAGCATCGCGCGGGTGAATCCGGCGGCCAGGCGCTCGCCTCCCAGCTGAGGCGCGCTGCCTGTGCCCGCACCAAGTTCCGCCGCGACGGGTATCCCGGCCGTCGCAAGCAGCCCGGCAAGTCTTGCGACGGCGTTGTTCACGCCGGATGCGATTCCTGCGCGCCGATCGCCGAGCGAGCGCAGTGCAACCGCGGTGAGAGGCGCGACGAGAATTCCGAGGCCGATTCCGAACACGATGACCGGAGGGAGCACATCGCGGAAGTAGCTCGATCCGTCATGAATGCGTGCGAAGAGCGCCATTCCTGCCGCCGCGATCACTGATCCACCTGCGATCGGCATACGTGGCCCGATTCGTTCCGCCAACTTTCCAAACAAGGGCGAGAGCACGAGCAGCAGCGCGTTGATCGGAAGCAGCGAAGCGCCGGCCTTGAGCGCGCTGTATCCCATACCGTATTGCAGCTGCAGCATGAGAACGAAGAAGAGTGCGTTCAGCGCTCCGTAAACGAGCAGCGTGTTCGCATTCGCGCCGACAAAATCCCGCGAGCGAAAGATGTCGAGTGGAAGCATCGGATTTTCCGCACGCCTCTCGACGAAGATGAAAGCGGCGGCGAGCAATGCTGCGGCCGCGAAGCCGCTCAAGATCCAGGCGCTGCCGAAGCCCGCCGCCGGTCCGGCGATCAATGAGGCGACGATCGCGGCCAGCGCAAGCGTGATGAGAGCGGTGCCCGCATAGTCCTGGGCCTGTGCGGGAGTCTTGAGTTTTTCCCGCGAAACGTCGGCTTGCGAAAACGCGATCCACGCCGAGGCGAGAGCGAACGGCACGACGCTTACGAAAACGAACCGCCATGAGGCAGCGTCCACCAGCCAGCCGCCCAGAAGCGGACCGGCCGCAGTCGAAACCGCCGACCACGCCGCCCAGCGTCCGACGGCAATTCCTTGTTCTTCGCCGCTGAAAGTCGTCTCGAGAAGAGCGAGACTGTTCGGGACGACGAGCGCTCCCGCCGTGCCCTGAATCAATCGCGCCGCAACCAGAATGAGAAGATTTGGCGCGAGCGAGCACGCGATTGATCCGCCCGCAAATCCAACGAGACCGATCCCGAACACACGCGGCCGGGAGAACTTGTCACCGAGTGCACCGCCGAAGAGCATCAGCGCGCTGAGCATCAACAGATAACCGTTCATCACCCATTGCAGTCCGCTGATCGCGAGATGGAAGTCGCGGCCGATTGCCGGGAGAGCGACACTGACGACGCTTCCTTCGAGGAACACTGCGCCCGAGCCGAGGACCGACGCGGCGAGGATCCACTTTCCGCTCGATGAGCGCAGAGTAGCACTCGATTTTCCGGCGTGGGGCACGGCGGAAATCTTATCTCCTGATGAGCGATTCACGCCAAAAAAAGAGCGGGACAGTCATCGCGACCGTCCCGCTCGATTCGACTCTCCGCGTCTGGATCAGGCGCGCGGCGGGCCGCACTTCAGGGTTACCCGGCCGGAATCCGCGGGCATGTAGATGGCGAGCGCGCTTACCTTCGTCGTCGCCGATTTCATGCCGAGGGCTTCGCCAAGCACTTTCACCGTGGCGTTGGCTTCCACAGCGGGGTTGATTATGACCCCGTTGGCGCCGACTTTCGCCGCGCCGTTGATAACCTGCTGCTGGAGCTTGCCGTCGGTCGTGTAGACCGAGTTCCCTTCGGCCTCGATCCACGCGAGCTCGTAGTAATCGTACGGCACCTTCGAGCGGCTGTCGTAAACCGCCACGGCATCCGCGCAGGTCGCGGCTCGAGTGTACGATGGACTGATCGCGGTGGTGGTCTTTTTCACACCGCAGGCCGACAGTGCGAAAATCGCTGCAATGGCCGGTAGGATCTTCCTGTTCATGCTGACTCCTTGCAACTGGTTGGTTATGGCCCCCGGTGGGTCCAAACCGTCCACAGTTGCAAGGGAGGGGCCTAAATGAGCGCCTTGGGCGCCGGTTCCAGGGAGTTGTCCAACCAGCGCAGCCCGTCCGATGGGGCAGGCGCGTTCAAAAGACTATGCCTGGTCGTAAGCGCGTTTTAGCTCGTCGATGTTGAGCCTCTTCATCTTGAGGACGGCCTGCATGACGGCGTTCGATTTCTTCGGATCCTTGTCCGCCATCATCTTCCCGAGGATCGTCGGGACGACCTGCCAGGAAAGACCGAATTTGTCCTGAAGCCACCCGCACTGATCTTCCCGCCCGCCGGCGGAGAGCTTCTGCCAGAACTCATCGACCTCCCGCTGCGTCTCGCAGTTAATGAGAAATGAAATCGCCTGCGTGAACTTGAACTGCGGTCCGCCGTTGAGCGCCATGAATTCCTGTCCATCGAGAGCGAACGTCATTACCATGACGGAGCCCTTAGGTCCGGGCCCCGCGTCGCCGTAGCGGCTGACGCTCAGAATCTTCGAGTCTTTGAAAATCGAAACGTAGAAATTGACGGCTTCCTCGGCGTCGTTATCGAACCAGAGGAAGGGTGTGATTCGCTGCATGGAGTTACTCCGGCGGGGAGTGGCTTGGCTGAGGCGGTCGGCGTATCTGATGGCGAGATGCGTGCCCGAGGGGACAGTTGATTCGCTCGACAAGCTGGCTACCCGCCGTAGTGGTTTCCCCCGCCCAATTTCAGGAGGTTCCTGACGGGTCGCTCCGCGCGGAGGCGATATCCTCCCAGCAGGGATCGAACGAAGCGATGGCGCCTGTTGCGCGATTCGAAGAACCCGGGAGGGAATCATGTTCCGCGTGAAGCTCGTATTGACCGTTTCGCTGGCGGGTCTACTTGTCAGTTCTGCATCCGCCACTGGCCAGAGCGCGGCTGCCGCAGTTCCGCACATGATCGTCGTGAAGCTCATCGAAAGAGGCGGTCCGATGCCTTATGCGTTCGAGCCCGCCAATATCCTAGCGCAGCGCGGCGACACAGTGCGCTTCGTAGAGGCCGCCGGCGCGATACACGATGTGCATTTCACGGTACAGGCGCGAGGGGCCAGGCTCGGCGCCGCCGCAACCAGCCCGTATTTCAGTGCCAAGGGCCAGACGTACGATCTGGTGATTGACCAGCGTTTTGCGGAGGGTACTTACGAGTATGTGTGCGAGCCGCACGAAGCGATCGGGATGAAGGGCACGCTGGTCGTGAAAAGCATTCGGGGGACCGCGAGCACCAAATAGTGCCGGGTCCCCCGTTTGCGGAGAGCGGCCGCCCTCAGCTCACCGTCTCGTCGCCTGCCTCGTCATTCAGGAAAGCGGCCCCCTCAGAAGGCAATCCAGGAATACAGGAAGATGGTGTTGTTATCCGACGCCTTGCGCCCGGCCCCGTCGTAATTGTTGGATGAGCCGTTGAACAAGCTATAGGCGGTGTACTGGAGCCCGAAGCGCATGTTCTGCCATGGATTCAGCGTGAGCTCGCCCAATGCGCCCCGCGTGTTGGGACTTCCCGTCCGGCTCCCGCTCACTTCTTCTTCGGGGAACAGCAGAGCATCGCTCGTTCCGGTGCTCTGGAAGTAACCGGCGGTTAGCGCGAGGTGGACGCTCGGCTCGAATGAAAGGCTGGTCCGGAAGGTAGAGAGGGTCTGCGATCTGTTCTCGGCTTCCGCCGGTGTGGCAGCCATGAATGCGGAGAGAGTCTGCCGCTCGTGAATGAACGCTCCTCGCCCGATCCAGGTGCCGACTCCGGCGCGATGTTCCAGCTGTGCGTCCGCGGCAAGATCGGTGTAGTCGTTCGTGGGCCCGCTCACGCCCGTCGGGAAAATGCGCGCAGCGAATCCGTACGTTCCGATCATGCCGTACGTCTGTCCCCATTCGTGCTGAAGCGCGACTCTCCAGTATGGGATTACGCCCTTCGTGACGTTCGTGGCGTTCGCATCCAGCGCCCCTTCAACGCCTTGTGGTGCCGATCGGTAAGCGGTGAGCTCTGTATACAATGTCTTATTGAACAATGAGTACGCGCCGAGTCCGACTACCTGCTCTTCAAGGCCGCCATCTATGAGGGTACTCGCGGCGGGAGAGGGAGCGACTTCGGAGCTCATGAATGGGAAGCTCCATGCCGGCGCCGTATTCCAGACATCCTGGATGGTGGGATTGTTATGGAAGGTAACGCCGACAAGCATGTCGCGATCCGATACGGTTGCGTGCTTCGCCCAGCGGAGGTCAACGTTGTCGATGCCGATTGCCCCGTCGGCCGCCGCATAAGTGAGCTGTGTGAATATTCCGACGTGCGGAGTGATCTGGCCGGCGAAGAATACGCTGAGCTCCTGCGGAAAGCTGACTGTGCCGTTCTGCGTTCCGGGCTGCGCCTTCGAAGTTTGCGTCAAGCCGGTTACCATCATCACGGCCACGGGGGGAATCGAAGCCAGCTTCAATGATTCGCGGCCTGTCGTGTCGCCGGGCTGCCCGATGGTTGATAGCGACGTCAGCGTGTAGCCGTTGAGCTTGAACATCCGGCCGAACGGAGTGAGCTGCGGGAACTGGTAGTGGCATGCGCTGCAAGCGAGACCGGTTTGCCGCGAGAAACTTGGGACAATGAGGGTCGCGAAAGCCGCGTACAGAGAGGCTGGGGCGACGGCATGATCGGGGCGGGTGCCGAGAATCGCGGTAGCTGTTAGCGCGGACCTGCTGGGGCCGAGTTGTCGGTGCGCTAGTGCGGGAAGTGCGGACGCAATATTCGGAACGAATGCGATTGCTAGAACTGCGCACGCCATCCTTACATTGAGACTGCCCTGCTTACATTGGATACCCATTGGAGTCGCCTCCCAACATTTTGGGGATTGTCGCCGCTTTGCGCGTTCGCGCCAGCGGACCAACGTTCGACCAAGATACGCGCTTTCTCTGTAAGGGAAACGCCGCACGGTGTAGGGAAAACGCCGATTTCGATTTTATCGGGCGGCACATCTGTCGTGCGTGATGACCCTTATCCCCGTTACAGGGCGCAGCGACACTGCTTGAGTTATTCCGCCGCCGTTGTACCCGCTGGCCTCCAAAAAATCCTTCATCTGTTCTGCCTACGCGAAAGCCTCCCAGTTACCAAGCGCAGCCGTGATCTGCACCGGAGTCGACCTCGTTAAGGTAGCCAACAGCAATGTTGCATCAGCCTCGAAAAGCGTCCGCTCTCCACCGGCGCAATGGATGCCCTTTCACTCACGCCTCCGTTGCGGCGGCGGTCCGTGGTCCTTCGCGAGTCATTTCACCCCAGCGCATGTTTCCACGAAAGTAGGACCAGAATGATTGCACCCGAAAGAACACGGTGAGTTGCCGATAACCGAAGGGTTCAAGGACCGAAAACCAAAGCAGCTTGAGCAAGTCGCTTCGCCGGGGGTACTTTCGGAAGCTCACTTCTTCCAGCAGTACGGCCCAGAGCGACGTGACAAGGGCATATCCGATTGCGGCGGCGAAAAAAAGCAGGGCATATGACCGATCGAAAATGCCGAGGGCGATACTGAGCCCGAAGGCGACGTAGCCGACCAGCTCCACGATTGGTGCCAACATTTCCCCAAAGAAGAAAAACGGATAAGCGATCAATCCAACTCGCCCGAACCGTGGATTGAACAGCATGTGCCGATGGGATACGAGCGTGGCGATCAGCCCGCGATGCCAGCGTTCCCTCTGGCGCCGCAGCACGGCGAGGGTTACCGGTACCTCGGTCCATGCTACGGGATCCGGAATGAACTTTACGCTGTCTGACGAGCCGGTGGCGCGCAGATACTCATGCAGGCGCACTACAACATCCAGGTCCTCCGTAACGCTATCGTTGCGGTAACCGCCTATCGCCTGGAGGTGCTCCTGCTTGAAGAGGCCGAAGGCGCCGGAGACGATCAGGGTGCCCCCGAGGCGATTCCAGGCGAGCCGGCCGAATAGAAAGGAGCGGAGGTATTCGACCGTTTGAATGCCAGGAAACCACCGCAGATCCACGCGTGGTTTCGCGACGCGGCCGTGCTCGACCGTAGACCCGTTGGCCACTCGGATCGTGCCACCCACGGCGGCCACCGGCTCTCCGAGAAGAAAGGGCCGGGCGAGTCTGAGCAGGGCGTCCGGCTCGATAAGCGTATCGGCATCTACGGCAAGCACATAAGGAAATCGCGCCGCGTTCAACCCGGCGTTCAAGGAATCTCCCTTACCGGCGTTCACCTTGTCTAAGCACGCCAGGGCAGTGTACACGCGGGATCGGTAGTACGCCCGTATGGGTGCCGTGGGTACAACCGACTTGTATGCCTGGGGCACCTCATAGAGATCGTACGCCTCGATTAGCGCTTGGAGAGTTTCGTCCGCGGAACCGTCGTTTATCACCACTACCTCATGCCGTGGGTACTCCAGCGTCAGGAAGGAGAGGACGCTCGGAACGATCGTGTGTGCTTCGTTGTACGCCGGGACCAGCACAGATACCGGGGGAATGACTTCGGCGGCGCGCAGAAGCCTAAGGTTCTCGTCGTCCCCAATGCGCCAGTTCTGAAGCAGTTCCGGGATCGAAAGCACAATCTCGAGGGCATAGAAGGAATTGAGGCCGAGCATGTAGAAGATGATCGTGGCTTCGACGCTTCGAACAATCGCCGCCGCAACGCCCGCCAGCTCGGTGCTGACGATCATCCGGTGAGGTCGAGACGGTTCGCCTCGGAGAGGCCGCTTACGGAGATCGCCATCTCGCTGGCGTAGGGATCGTCGGCACCCGCTGCCTTTTCGAGCGCGGCTCGCCCCGGCTCACCCAAACCAGAGAGGGCCATCGCCGAGCGAAATCGCACCCACCATTCCGCATCACGTAACGCCTCGCTCAACTCTGGAACTGCGGCCGTGACCCGAAGGCCCTCGATGGCCCGCGCCGCCGCTGCACGCACACGCCAATCCGGATCGCCCAACAGTTTTCGGGCGGCGTCCGCCGCTCCGGGTACGAATGCAGCCCGGAGCGCGCGGGCAACGGAGGCGCGAACGTCGGCGGTCGGGTGCGAGGCCAATCGGACAATCGCCGAGAAAGCTGCCGGCGTGGCGAGAATCTCTCCGAACTGCACCATCACCTGCAGATCTTTCGCCGACAATGGGCCGGCAAGCGCCGCCACATGGGTCGGCGTCGCAATTTTCGCGTGGCTCTTGAGCCCCCGCATCTGCTGGAGTCTTAGCGTCGGCGAACGCCGAGGGAGAGTTCGCACCAGCTCCTCGACCAGCGCGCGATCGGCGTGCGCGGCGATTCCCGCAGTGGCCGCCGTAGCGACCGCAGGGTGGCGGTCCATCACCAGTCTTGCGAGGAGCCATCGGTCGTTGGCACCGCACACCATGGTTAGTAGCCGGGCAGCCTCCATGCGCTTCCACCACCGTCGCGACTTCCCGCCCGCCAGCGTTTTCTCCACCCACTCATCGTTCCTCACGCGCAGCGCAAGCTTGCGCAACTGCTCGGGCGCCAGCATCGAGCCACCCAATCGCTGCATTTGCCGCGCGGCGACGGACGGCGGGAGGCGCGCCAACGCAGCCGCAATTGCGTCACCGTCATCGCCGAGCACCTGAAACGCCCACAATGGCTCTCGAAGTACTTCCATCGCATCCGATCCGGTCTGATCCTGTTCGCGCATGCGACCGTCGGTAACCAGGAGAAGCCAGACTATGCCGATGATGAGCGCCACCTGGAACGCCGCAATCACTAGAAGGACGATGCCTGAAATCATTCGTTGTTCGCGCAGAGGCTCAGCCATGCCGTCACTTTGGCGATGAGGACGGGAATGCTCACCGGCTTCACCAGGTAATCGACTGCGCCGGCCGTGAACGCTCTGATCTGGTCGGCGTCGCCCCCCCGATCACTGAGGAATGCGACGAGAAAAGATTCGGGACGGGCGCGCTTGATTTGCTCGTGGAGCGTGTGGCCATCCAGACCAACGAGATCGACGGTGAGGATCACCAATCGTTGCGGACCATCGGCTGGCAAGGCGAGCAGCGCCTCGAGGGCTTCGGGGCCCGAAGTGTGCACCTGAACCGCGTACCCCGCCGATGTGAGCGCGAAGCTGAGCATTGCCGCAACCTCGACATCGCCTTCGACCAGTACGATATCCGGGGCTGTCCGTGGAACGGGCAGCTCAGAGGCCGGCTCCGAAACGATGGGGCTCTTATCGGTTTCTAACGGCATTCGAGCCCGTTCCCTTATCGCAGCTCAAGAGGGTTCGCGTATTCTCCAAGGTATGGCGTGCATTGGTCGCCAATGACGTACTTGAAGATCAGCCCATAGATCGCTGTGCAGATCAGAGTTACAACGAACCATGTTCCAGCCATGGCACTCACTTTTTGTCGAGTGCATCCCTGATGCAGAGCGCGAGCTTTTCTACACGCTCCGGCCAGGAGGTCAGGCTAGTCTTGGCGGCTCGTTGTGATTTCTACAGTAAATTTTTCTCTTTCAGCGCACAGATTTCCTTCAGCGATTTCGAACGGCACCCGTTTCCTATAATCGTCCTCGGTGAACACACGCGGGGTGCATAAGTCCCTCGTTATTGCTTAGGGTGTCGGCATGGAGAAATTACATTTGGTGCGCGTCTAATATGCAGCCCGTTCTTCCGCAAGGTGCTTTTCTTATCCAAAAGTGTCGTTTTCATTTGACCATCCGCCAGCGGAAACAACAGTAGGCACCCCCTGGTGGATTTCCAATAAGCAAATTGTTCGGACTGCGCCTTCCCTTCGCCGGGAGCAAGGAAATAGTCATGGCGAGACATCATTCAACATCGAATAATTACATTGAGGCCCGCGCCCCGTGAAGCGATTGCCGTTGCGCCTCCCTGCTTGCATACACAACACTTGCTCCCGCCACACCGTTGCGCCGGCGTTGATCGCAATCACTTCCGTCTGGGCGCTCTATCCCGCTGACGTCCGCGGACAGACTGCTGCAGACTCGACAAAGGATCCCGCGACCAAGACCTATGTGGCGCTGGACTACAGTTATGTCACGTTTCACGGAGACATCGACCCCTGGCGTCTCGCCTCACTCTCCTTGGGGCGAAGCACATCAAAGGGAGCTCTGATCGGACGAGTGAACTACGCCAACCGGTTCGCGACATCGGGGTTGCAGTTCGAGGCGGACGCCTATCCACGGCTTAGCCGTCGCATCTATGCGTACCTCAACGCGGGATACAGCGACGCCGATATCTTCCCGATGTTGCGATTCGGCGGAGAGTTGTTCGCAAATCTTTCGAATGCCTGGGAGGCATCCGCCGGATTTCGGGAGCTTCGGTTCAGCGACTCACCCGTCACGCTGTACACGGGGTCGGTCGGGAAGTACGTGGGCAACTACTGGCTCTCCCTTCGGCCGTTTCTCCGCTTCAAGAAAAGCGGTAATTCCGCTTCGGCGGGTCTGACGGCGCGCCGATACTTCGCCGACGGCGATCATTATTTCGGTGGACGCTTGAATTATGGTAGTACGCCCTCCGATCGGATCACTCCCGACGAGCTCACGCGTACAGACTCCTTTTCAGCCGACCTGCACGGGTCGGGTGGACCGTGGCTGGATGTCCTGGGAACGTGGTCGCTCGGCTACGACCGCGAAGAGCTGGCGCACGCGCAGATACGAAGAAGCTGGACCGGCACCGCGGGGCTGAAGTTCTTCTTTTGACGATCCAGGCGGTCAACACTTCCGTTAGCGCTCGCGGCGTCTCGATGCGAACGCAGACGTGGTTTCATCTGATTGTGCTCATCAGCATCCTGGTCCCGATACTCATTGCCGGTGTCACCGCCAGTGCGCAGCTCCCGGATTCTCAGACTGTGCGGATCGTGAGCTTCCACCCCGACACCCGCACCCTTCGCCCTGGCGACACCGCCCGTTCGGACCTGGTGCTTCGAAATTATGGACGTACTACGCGCCAAGTCTGGATCGGTTACAGCATACTGGACCCGGATGGGCGCTGGTTCGACATTCCCGCGCATTCCGTGACGCTGGGTCCTGGCGAAACCTCGCCGCCCCAGACCAAGGAATGGCGAGTGCCGCAGGACCCACCACCCGCCGCAGGCACCTATCGCGTCGTAATGGCGGTGTGGACGGCGTTGCCGGGAGCCGAGGGAGCGCAGCGACTGGCCACCGCCGATCGCCGCGACTCTTTCCGCGTTCAGTGGGATGGCGGTCCGCTGATTGACGAGCCCGGAGGTGTATGGCGCGCGTCGGAGCACCGACTCGGAAGAGGGCGAATGCGCCCGGAACAAGTGGTGGCGAGCGGGGAGGGTTTCCGCCTCCGGCTGCTGGCGACGCGATGCGACGGCGCCGAGGTGCACAGCATCGAGCGCTACTCCTTCGGAGAGTACTCGGCGCGACTGAAAACGCCGGACGCGCCAGGCTCCCTCTCGGCGTTTTTCCTTTACGCCGACGTAAGCGGAGGCAACGATGAGATCGACATCGAGATCAATAATGATGGAACGCGTCAAGCGACGTTGACTGCGTGGGTAGCGGGAAGGAAAACGCGGAAGACGGTCGTACATCTGCGCTTCGATCCGGCCGCGGCTCACCACGACTACACCATCCGCTGGTTGGCGAAAGAGCTCGTCGTGCTCGCCGACGGCGTCCGCATCAGCCGTTGGAGCGGAGGATACCCTCGCCGCCCGATGCGCGTGATCGCGAGCGTTTGGTGGCCCGCTTGGCTCCCGTGCGACCCTCCGGCGACTGACAGGGAGCTGTCCGCCGAGTGGATCAGGCTTGCTCCCCTCTCCCCTAGTGTGCGTCGGTAGCCGCCATGCTCGAATGGATCGATGTGGGGTGTGATTCTGTTCGGCTTCCTGGGTGGTACGGTCGGCGCGCTGGCGCTGTACTCCGGCGCCCGATTTCCTGGACGCGACCGCGGCGCGAATGGCTCGCCTGGCCGACTGTGGTGAGAGGTTTCAAATCAACTCCCCGACAAAAAAACGGGCACGCCCTTTCCGGACGCGCCCGTCTCGATGTTTGCAGTATTCCCTCGAGCCTAATCAGCTCCCGAGGAGGGACTCGAACCCCCGACCCGGTGATTAACAGTCACCTGCTCTACCACCTGAGCTACTCGGGAATAGCTCTCAAACTTATCGGATTTCGTCTGCTGAATCAACGGTTCCTGAACCGGTTTCGGTTGCGGAAATCCGATGGGGCTCTGAAGCGGCATTCGCGCATCGTAGAGAATGCCTTGCCAACTCGGCGCCGAGGAGATCATTGTATGGGTATGCCCGCCACTATTGAGCAGGAGTGGACATTCGAGATGTGGGAAGCGCTGCCAGACGACGGCAACCGCTACGAGATCATCGACGGCGAGCTGTTCATGACGCCGGCTCCCTCGTGGTCGCATCAGACGGTTCTTGAGGAGCTTGCATTCAGATTTGCTACCTATCTCCGCGAGCATCCGGTGGGGCGCGTGCTTCGCTCTCCCGCCGATATCCGTATCGATCGGCGAAATCTCGTGCAGCCCGATCTTTTCATCACTGCACCGGGAGTGCGCGACTGGAAGGACGTGACGTCGCTGCTGCTGGCAATCGAAATCCTTTCCCCGTCAACGGCCCGCGCCGATCGCGCTCGGAAGCGGCCACTCTATCAGCGGTTCAACGTGCCGGAATACTGGATCGTGGACACTGACGCCCGGCTCATCGAGCGCTGGCGACCGTCAGACAAACGTCCAGAGATTCTCGAGACGTCAATTGAATGGAGGCCGGGCGGGGTGCAGCCAGGGCTGGAGATCGATCTTGTTCAATTTTTTAAGAGCATCGAAGCAGACTAGAACTACACGACGCAAATTGAGACATCACGGCCCCGTGAGGCGGTCCGCCGCAAGCGGAAAGCGGTAAGCTTTAACCGTGTAGGTTTCGTTGCCTTCCATCCAATGGCATGATGCCGTCAACAAAAAACACTGTCCGTCCCGTCGCATTGATAACCGGCGCCTCAGCCGGCATCGGACTCGAATTCGCCCGCGTTTTTGCCGACCACCAGTATGATCTGCTGCTCGTCGCCAGACGGCGCGACACCCTCGAAGCGGTCGCCGGAAAACTTGAAGGAAGATTCGGTATCTCGGCGAATGTCTATGCCGCCGATCTCTCCATTTCCGAGGCGCCGCAGCAAATCTTCGACTTCACTCAGAATGAAGGCATCGCCGTCGAAGTTCTCGTCAACAACGCGGGTTTCGGCGTCGGCGGCGCGTTCAGCGAGACCGATCTAAACCGCGAGCTGGACGAGATTCAGGTCAACATCACCGCGCTCACTCATCTCACGAAGCTCTTTCTCCCGCAGATGATCAAGCGACGGTCGGGAAGAATTCTTCAGGTTGCCTCCACGGCCGGATTCCAGCCAGGTCCGCTGATGTCGGTTTACTACGCGACCAAAGCGTACGTCGTCAGCTTCTCGCAGGCGCTCTCGGAGGAGCTGCGCCACAGCGGAGTCAGTGTCACCGCGCTCTGCCCCGGTTCAACCCACTCTGAGTTCGCGAAAGCTGCCGGACTGACGCAAATCCGTCTCTTCCAGATGGGCGGGATCGCGAAAGCCTCGGACGTAGCTGAGTACGGCTACGATGCGCTGATGAAACGGAAGCGGCTGGCGATACCGGGACTGAAAAACAAATTCACGACCCAGGTGAATCGCATCATGCCCCGAATCGTGATCACCAAGGCGGCGCGGCTGCTTCAGGAAGGCAGGTAGTCAGACGGCGAATTGCCGTGCGGATTCCGACTGCGTCTCAGTTTTTCTTTCCAGCAGCGGCGCCAGCCAGCGCCCGGTGTGCGACGCGGGAATCGCGGCAACTTCTTCCGGTGTTCCCATCGCGACGAGACGCCCGCCATTCACTCCGCCGTCGGGCCCGAGATCGATCACCCAGTCGGCGAGCTTGATCACGTCGAGATTGTGCTCGATGATGACGAGCGTGTTGCCCTGCTCGAGAAGGCGGTCGAATACGCGAGCCAATTTCCTGATGTCTTCGAGGTGAAGGCCGGTCGTCGGCTCGTCCATGACATAAAGACGACGCCCTGATTTCCGCCCGGCGAGCGCGAGCTTCAGCACGTCGTAGATGTTCTTCCCGCGCACGGTGATCTCGAGCACCTCCTGCTTGAACCGCTTCCCGCCGCACTCCTCGCAGGGAACGAAGACGTCGGCCATGAAGACCATCTCGACCTCGAGCGCGCCCGCGCCCTCGCAGTTCTCGCATCGCCCGCCGGCGACGTTGAAGCTGAACGTGCCCGGCGTGTACTTCCGCTGACGCGAGATCGGAGTGTCCGCGAATATGCAGCGGATCTCGTCGAACGCTTTCACGTACGTGACCGGATTCGACCGCGGGGATTTTCCGATCGGGCTCTGATCGATGAGAACGACTCCGTCGAGGGCGTCGAAGCCGGTGAGCGTCGAATATTCGCCGACCGTCTCGCCGAGGTGAACTTTCGCGCTGTGCTCGCCGACGAGATGCGTCTCCAGCGCGCGATACAGGACGTCGTGAACGAGCGTGCTCTTGCCGGATCCGGAGACTCCCGTTACGGCCGTCATCGCGCCGAGGGGAATTCGCACATCTACGCTTTGGAGATTGTGCTCGCGCGCGCCCTCGAGCGTGAGCCAGCGCGGACCGAGCCGGCGGCGCGCCTCGGGGAGGGGGACGGTGCGCGCACCCGAGACATACAGACCGGTGAGCGGGCTCTCGGAAATGCGTGACATGGGACCGGCGAATACGATCTCACCGCCCTGTTCGCCGCTAGCAGGGCCGAGCTCGACCATGTAGTCAGCAGCCTCGATCGCGGCCAGATCATGCTCGACGACCAGCACCGTATTTCCCGCATCGCGCAGCCGCTTGAGAAGCGAGAGCAGGCGGTCCATGTCCCGCGAATGCAGACCGATGGACGGCTCGTCGAGGACGTACAGCGTATCAACGAGCTGCGAGCCCAGGGAATTGGCGAGTCCGATTCGCTGCGCTTCGCCGCCCGACAGCGTCCGCGTCGCCCGATGCATCGACAGGTAGCCGAGTCCGACGTCGCGGAGGAAGTGCACTCTGTCTCGCGCTTCCTTGAGAATCATCTCGGCGACTTGCTGCTCGAACTTCGACAGCTCGAGATTGTCGAGCCATTCGCAGAGGTTGTCCACCGACAGCTCGGAAGCGGCGGCGATGTTCATCCCGGCGATACGAACGTTCAGCGCCTCCGGCTGCAGCTTCGTGCCGTGGCACTCGGGACATTCCTGCGCCGTCTGGTACTGCCTGAGGAAAACGCGGATGTACTGCTTGTATCGCTTCTCCTCGAGATCCTTGAGAAAGGGGAAAATCCCCTTGTACCCTCGGCTACGCGTGCGAAGCAACAGCTCACGCTGGGCGCTCGGCAGCTTCTCCCACGGTCTGTCGGTCGGAATCTTTTCGCGCTTGGCGAATTCCCAGAGAGCGCGGCGCTTGTTGTCGTAGCGCGGCTTTGTCCACGGATCGATCGCGCCGTCGCGGAGCGTGCGCGCCGGATACGGAACGATCAGCGCCTCGTCGTACTCGAGCGTGGCACCGAATCCGTTGCACCGCGTGCACGCACCGCGCGGGTTATTGAACGAAAAGAGCTGCGGGGTCGGAGCGGGCGCGCGCGTCCCGTCGTTCGGGCACTCGAATCTCTCGGTGAAACGGAGACGGTCGACCGGACTGCCGTCGATCGGCGAAACGAACTCCTCGGGAAGAAGAATGATGCAGTCGCCTTCGCCCTCGGAAAACGCGATGCCGATCGCGTCGGCGAGGCGGCCGGTCTGCGCGCGGTTCACCGCGAGCCGATCGACGACGACCAGCAGCTCACGTGTCTTCGGAAGATCGATCCCCGCGGTGGCGAGCTCGTCGAGATGAAAGATGTTCCCGTCCACAGCGACGCGGACGAACCCCTGCTCGCGAAGATTTTCCACGACGACGTCGTGTGTGACCTTCGGCGACATCTTCAGAGGGAAGCTGACGTAGAAGCGCGTCCCCTCGGGCATGCACATCACTGCATCGACGGCGGAATGAACCGTGTCGGGATTGATCTCGCGTCCGCAGACGGGACAGAAGGTGTGACCGACGCGCGCCCAGAGGAGCCGCATGTAGTCGTAGATCTCGGTCGCGGTACCGACGGTGGAGCGGGATGTCTTCGTCGGATTCTTCTGCTCGATGGCCACCGCGGGAGAGAGGCCCTCTACGCTGTCGACGCTCGGCTTTTCCATGCGCTCGAGGAATTGTCGGGCGTACGCGGAGAGCGATTCGACATACCGGCGCTGGCCCTCGGCGTAGATGGTGTCGAAGGCCAGCGACGATTTTCCCGAGCCGGACGGGCCGGTGATGACCGTAAACGTGCGGCGCGGGATCTCGACGTCGAATCCCTTGAGATTGTTCTGCCGCGCCCCTCTGACGACGATGCTTTCTTTCACAGCTTTTAATCTAGTTTGCGGGGGTCGGCGTCCGGGTTCTGCTTCGCCGGCGCTGTCTCCGCTCGCAGGCCGCCGTTGTGCAGCGGCCTGTGCGCTCGCTACGACGTGGCCGGATTCAGCAGAACCCGGACGCCTCCCCTCGAAGTCAGCTCACATCTCCGAGGATCGCATCGTGAAGATTGACGGGCCGCACCCGGAATTCGACGTCGAGATCTTTTTTCGCGGACGGACCAACTGCAAAGGCGCCAAACAAAACGGCGTGTCTTGCGACACGCCGTCTGGTGTTAAGGAGCGCTTTGCTTCACAATCCTCGTCGGAAAAGTCGCCCGATCAATAGCAGCACGATCGCGCCGAGTGTCGCGAGCGCGATCGATCTAAGATCGAAGTGTCCGGTGCTTACCGTTCCCCAGCCGAAACGCGTCCCGAGCCAGCCACCTATGAAGGCGCCGACTATTCCAAGAACGATCGTGACTATGCAACCTGACGGGTCCCGCCCCGGCACCAGAAACTTCGCCAGCGTCCCCGCGACAAGGCCGAGGAGAATCCAGTAGAGCCAGAGCGGCATACCCGTCCCCTACATTGCTGCCGCCTTACGGAGCGGGCGGTGTCGTGCGTCCCCTTGTCGCCATGCGATAGATCCAGAGAAGAATGAGCGCGCCGACGATGGCGAGCAGAAGGCTCCAGAGCGAGAAGCCGTTGAGGCCCGCGCCGGTGATCATGTTGCCGAGGAAGCCTCCGATGAATGCACCCACGATACCAATGATCATTGTGACGACGATGCCGCCGGGGTCGTTGCCCGGCATGATCGCTTTGGCAATCGCACCAGCGATCAGCCCAAGGACGATCCATGCGAGAATGCTCATCTGCCCTCCATGGTGGTGAAGTCGGCCGTTCGGCCAGCCACTCTTCGTGTGCAACCCGCGTACCACGCTCGGCCGGTGCCGTAGCGCCTCTTCGACGCCACGAGTAGCATACGCTCAAATGGGAGCCGTCGCGAGCGTTCAGGAAGACGATGTCCTAGGGAAAGCGTACGACCGCAGGCTGATGCGGCGGCTGCTCGTCTATACCAGGCCCTATCGGGCGTTAATGGGAGGCGCGTTCGCACTCCTCTGTTTTCAGGGCGCGCTTCAGGTCGTCGGTCCGCTGCTGACACAGCACGTAATCGACGTCGCCGTCCCGAAGCACGACATGCGAACCATATGGATTTCGGTGCTCGTTTTCGTCGCCGTGCTGATCGGCGAGTTCGGAGCATCGTTTTGGCAGACGTGGCTCACCGGTCTCCTCGGTCAGCGCGTCATGCGCGATCTGCGGATGGAAATCTTCGTTCATCTGCAGCGGCTGTCGATCTCCTTTTTCGACAGGAATCCTGCGGGGAGACTTATCACCCGGGTGACGTCGGACGTCGAAACCCTGAACGAGCTTTTCACCTCGGGCGTCGTATCCGGACTTGGCGACCTTTTCACACTCGTCGCGATCGCCATCGCAATGGTCATCAACGATTGGCGGCTCGCGCTCGCAGCGTTTGCCGTCATCCCGTTCGTCGGCCTCGTCTCGGCGTTCTTCCGGAAATGGGTACGGGAGACGTACCGCGACATTCGTGTGCGGTTGGCGCGGATCAATTCTTTTCTCCAGGAACGGATCGCGGGGATGCGGATCGTCCAGCTATTCGGGCAGGAGAAGAGGGAATCCAGGAAATTCGACGAGCTTAACGAGTCCCACCTCGACGCGCATCTGAAATCAATCACTGTTTACGCCCTCTATTTCCCGGCGATCGAAATTCTGACGTCGATCGCGCTGGCGATGATGATCGTGGCCGGCGCTTCGCGCGTCGGCGCGGGGACGCTCACGGTCGGAACGGTCGCGGCATTTCTTCAGCTCGTGCGACGATTCTTCCAGCCGCTGCAGGATTTGTCGGAGAAGTACAACATCCTGCAGACGGCGATGGCGAGCTCGGAGCGCATTTTCACGCTGCTCGACACCGCGCCCACCGTCGGAGACCCGCGCGAGGGGGCGCCCGAAGTTCCGTCGCGTGAATCCGTCGAAGTCCGGTTTGAAAATGTGTGGTTCGCGTATGACGCGCCTCACTTGGCGAAAGGCGGGGCGGCCGCTCACGGAGCGGAGCCGGAATGGGTACTCAAGGGCGTCGATTTCGTCGCGAATGCTGGGCAGACGACAGCGCTCGTCGGTCACACCGGGGCGGGGAAGACGACGATCGTGAACCTGCTGATGCGATTCTATGATCCGCAGCGCGGCCGAATTCTCGTCAACGGCGTCAACATCCGGACGATTCCGCTCGACCGCCTTCGCTCGTTGATCGCATACGTACAGCAGGACATCTTCCTCTTCGCCGGGGACGTCGCGACCAACATACGTCTCGCGAATCCGCTCGACGACTCGGCCGTCGAAAGCGCGGCGAAGCGCGTGGGCGCCGATCGCATCATCCGCCGTTTTCCCGGCGGTTACCGGCACGTGCTGGGAGAGCGCGGCGCATCCATCAGCGTTGGCGAGCGGCAGCTTCTCTCGTTTGCCAGAGCGGTGGCAGCGGACGCACCGGTGCTGCTGCTCGATGAGGCGACGAGCGCGGTGGACAGCCGGATCGAAGCGGAAATTCAGCGCGCACTGGCAGTTCTGCTCGCTCATCGCACGACGATCGCCGTTGCGCACCGGCTCAGCACGATCGCGACCGCAGACATGATCCTGGTGCTGCACCATGGAGAGATTGTCGAGCGCGGAACGCACGCCGAGCTCGCCAGGCAGGCGGGATTGTACGAGAAGCTGTGGCGGCTTCAGGCGGGGGAATCCGCGGAGTCGTATTCGAAGGCGGGGTGATGCTTGCCGCACATTTCGTCTAGCCCTAGGTTTCAGCCCTTACGCGGTCGGCGCACACATTGCGCGAAGCGAAGTTTTCAACTCCTGAGCCCCGCCTGTAAGTGCATCTCGCCGTAGCGGCCCGAACCGATGTCGGCCGAGTCAGGAAAGGCAACGAAGACACCCTCCACGCGGACGCGAATGCGCACCGCGGCATCTTCATAGTTGCCGATGGAATGGGCGGTCACGCAGCCGGCGAGATCGCCAGCGAGATGGCAGTCGAAATTGTCAGCAAGTCACTCTCTTCGCTTAACGATCTCGAATCCGCCGATGCGAAGGACCAGGTCGCCGACGCATTGCGCGAGGCGAACCGGGCTGTCTTTCAGCGGACGCAGCTCGAGGTGGAAAAGGCAGGAATGGGCACGACCGCATCCGCACTTCTTCTCTCGGATTCGCACTATCTGATCGGTCATATCGGCGACTCGAGGATTTATCTCGTGCGCGACGGGCAGATGGTGCAGCTTACGCGCGATCATTCGCTCGTTCAGGAGCAGGTCGATGCGGGGCTGCTCACTGCCGAGCAGGCGAGACGGCACCCGCAGAGCAACGTGATCACCCGCTGCATCGGAATGGCCAATGAAATAGAGCCGGAGATTCTGGACGGCGAGGCGAAGATGGGTGACTGCTTCCTTCTCGCGAGCGACGGGCTCACCGGAATGGTGGAAGACCGGCGCATCCAGCAGCTGCTCCTCTCCCGCGCGGCGCCGGCGCGAATTGTGGACGCGCTCATCTACGAGGCGAACAACAACGGCGGCAACGACAACATCACGGCCGTCGTCGTGCGGGTTCTTCCGCACGAAGCGGAGAACACCGATCGCGACGTGACTCCCGTTCCCCCCGCGCGAGCGAATGGGTGAGAAAGGAGGGGAGAGTGTCGGCGAACTAGCCGAGCTCTACCTTGGCAATATCCTTTACGCGCTCGAGAGGGCGGCGATGAGCCTCTCATCCGAAGGGAAAGAGGTGGACGCGGCTTTTTATCGGGGGATTGCGCGGAAACTGGCGGAGGCGCGCGGGAAGAAGACAACTGCCCCACGCGGTTGAGAGCCATGGCAGTTCTCCGTTGCCTGGCAGACAGCTAAGTTTCGAGAGGTACCAGAAGCGCCCCCAGGAGGTAGCAGAATGGCGACCGCAACTCTGCCCGCACCGCAAGAGACCACCGACACCTTCCCGATCAACGGGACCGATTTCATAGAGTTTTACGTCGGCAACGCGAAGCAGTCGGCGCAATTCTACCGGCACGTCTTCGGATACGACATCGTCGCCTATCGCGGACCGGAGACCGGAGTTCGCGATCGTGCGAGCTACCTGCTTCAGCAGGACAAGGTGCGGCTGATGGTCACGACCGCGCTGCGTCCCGACAGTCCGATCGCCGATCACGTTCATCGTCATGGCGACGGCGTGAAGGACATCGCGCTCTGGGTTGACGACGCGCGCAAGGCGTACGGTCTCGCGATCGAGCGGGGCGCGCAGTCATCCGCAGAGCCGAAAGTCCTCGTCGACGATCAAGGCGAAGTGATCATCGCCGCGATCAAGACATACGGCGAAACCATCCACAGTCTCGTCGAGCGCCGGAATTACAAGGGACTCTTCATGCCCGGCTTCGTTCCGTACGCCGGGCGCGGGAAAGGAAAGCCGGTCGGTCTCAAGTACATCGACCACTGCGTCGGCAACGTCGAGCTGGGCGCGATGAACAAGTGGGTGAAGTACTACGCCGATGTGCTCGGATTCAGTCAGCTGATATCGTTCGACGACAAGACCATCTCGACGGAATATTCGGCGCTGATGTCGAAGGTCGTGGCGAACGGGAACGGGCGGATCAAGTTTCCGCTCAACGAGCCGGCGAAGGGAAAGAAGAAATCGCAGATCGACGAGTATCTCGAGTTCTATCACGGGCCGGGATGCCAGCACATCGCGATCGCGACGGACGACATCATCTCGACCGTAGCTCAGCTCCGAGATCGCGGCGTGGAATTTCTTCACGTCCCGGCGACGTACTACGAGACGGTGAGCGAGCGCGTCGGGAAGATCGATGAAGACATCGCGCCGCTGAAGGAGCTGGGCATTCTCGTCGACCGCGACGAAGAGGGATACCTGCTACAGACATTCTCGAAGCCGATGGAAGACCGGCCGACGCTGTTCTTCGAGATCATTCAGCGGAAGGGCGCGAAGAGCTTCGGCGCGGGCAACTTCAAGGCGCTGTTCGAGGCGCTGGAGAGAGAGCAGGCGTTGCGGGGGAATCTGTAGCAATGCCCATCTACCACACGCTCGGAAAAATCCCGAAAAAGCGGCATATCGCCTTCAGAAAGCCTGACGGCGGGATCTACGCCGAGGAGCTGATGGGCCACGAGGGGTTCACCGGAACGTCGTCGCTCCTCTATCACATTCATCCGCCGACGACGGTGAAGTCGGTGCGACGCGTGAAGGAGACGAAGCTCGAGGCGGATCCCGATCAGACGCTGCACCACCGGCACTTTCTCACGTCGAAAGCGGCGAAGGGCGGAAGCGCGATTCTCGACCGCATTCCGATCCTGTTCAACCCCGACATCTCGATGCATTACGTCGAGCCCGACAAGACGGACGAGTTCTACTACCGGAACGCGCAGGCGGACGAGCTCATCTACGTGAGTCAGGGGAGCGGTGTTCTCGAGACGATCTTCGGCAATCTCGAGTTCTCGTCGGGCGATTATCTCATCATCCACCGCGGAATTCTCCATCGCTATCGCTTCGCGAAAGAGGGCGACAAGCCGAAGCTGCTCGTCTTCGAGAGCCGCGGACACATCCGCTGGCCGAAGCGCTATCGGAACGAGTTCGGCCAGCTGATCGAAGGCGCGCCGTACTCCGAGCGCGACATCCGCCGCCCGGTTTTCGTCGAGCCGCACGATCAAATGGGAGATTTTCCGCTCTACGTGAAGCAGTACAACGGCATCAACGAGATCATGCTCGATCACCATCCGTTCGACGTTGCCGGATGGGACGGCTACTTCTTTCCGTGGGCGTTCAGCATCCACGACTTCGAGCCGATCGTCGGCCGTGTGCATCAGCCGCCGCCGGTGCACCAGACTTTTCAGGGAGACGGATTCGTCGTCTGCTCATTCTGCCCTCGCCCATACGATTTCCACCCGGAGGCGATTCCCGCTCCGTACAACCACAGCAACGTCGATTCCGACGAAGTGCTCTACTACGCGTCGAGCGAGTTCATGAGCCGCAAGGGGATCGAGTTCGGAAGCATCACCCATCACCCGGACGGAATTCCGCACGGGCCGCATCCGGGGCGTGCCGAGGCGAGCATCGGAGCGAAGTACACGGACGAGCTCGCGGTGATGATGGACAGCTTCCGGCCGCTCAAGGTCGCGAAGCAGGCGATGGCGTTCGAGGACAAGGCGTATCACAAGTCGTGGCTCGACAACCAACACGCCGCGTTCAGTCCGCCTACCAGCTGATCTGACTTCTTTGCGCGAGGGCTCGCAAGCCGCGCCCTTTCGCTCGCTGCGCGGCTCTCTCGCTCGCTCCCGAAGCAGGGTAGTTCCAGGCTGCCGGAGCCTCACTCCCGAATGACCTTCAAGTAAATTCGGTGTCGTGATCCCGACACCAGAATCCACGAGCCCGATCTGGACGCCATCCGGCGAGCGCGTAACGCGGTCCAACATGGCGGCCTTCTTCAAGTTTGCCGAGCAGCGCGGTGCGCCCGCGCTTGGTGCGCCGGGGAAGGAGACGTACGATCGACTTTGGCAGTGGTCGATAGATGACCGCGAAGAGTTCTGGCCACTGCTTTGGGAGTTCTGCGGCGTCCTAGGAGAGAGTGGCGTCACCGAAGATCCCCGCAGCGTTCTGTACGGTGATCGAGTGGCCCCGCCCGATCCGAAGCTCGGACCGAAGTGGTTTCCGAACGCGCAGCTCAATTACGCCGAGAATTTGCTACGGCGCACGGATGGCGGCGTGGCGATCATCTCCTGGAATGAGCGTGGCCGCGTCGAGGAGCTGAGCTTCCACGAGCTGAGGGCGGAAGTAATCATGCTCGCGCTCGCTCTCAAGAGCGCAGGTGTTGAGTCGGGGGATAGAATTGCCGGGTTTCTGCCGAACATCTCTGAAGCGATAATCGCGATGCTCGCGTCGTCGATGATCGGAGCCGTTTGGTCGTCCTGCTCACCGGATTTCGGCGTCCAGGGGGTGCTGGACCGATTCGGGCAAATCGAGCCAAAGATTCTCTTCTGCGCCGAGCGTTACATCTACGCCGGGAAAGAAATCGATTTGCGTTCGCGCATCGACGACATCGCGGCTCGGCTGCCGTCGGTCAAACATGTCGTGAGGTCGACATACGACTGCGGTCCGAAGCGGATTCTTCCGGACATGCCGCGGAATTTCCCCGGAGCCCGTTGGGGTGACTTCGTATTCGAGCGAATGCGCCAAATGGGCGAAGAGCTGTATCGAGGCCGTGACATGCCGGACGCCGTTCTTACACCAGAACTACCCGGATTCCGCGAGATCTTCCCAAATCCGCCCCGCTTCGCCTTCGACCATCCGCTCTACATCATGTATTCGTCGGGAACGACCGGCCTCCCGAAGTGCATGGTGCATGGCGCCGGGGGAACGCTTCTCCAGCATCAGAAGGAGCACGTTCTTCATTGCGATCTGAAGCGTGACGATCGCTTGTTCTATTTCACGACCTGCGGCTGGATGATGTGGAACTGGATGGCGAGCGCGCTGGCGACGGGCGCGGCAATCGTTCTTTACGACGGCGCGCCGCTGTCGCCGAGCGCGTCGGTGTTGTGGGACATGGCCGAGCGCGAGCGGGTGACGGTGTTCGGAACGAGCGCGAAATATCTGGCGCTGCTGGAAAAGGCAGGCGCTCGGCCGGCGCGTTCGCACGATGTAAGCTCGCTGCGCGCGATTCTGTCGACGGGAAGCCCGCTCGCGGCGCAGAGCTACGATTTCGTCTATTCAAGCATCAAGAGCGACGTTCACCTTGCGAGCATAAGCGGCGGAACGGACATCATTTCCTGCTTCGCTCTGGGGAATCCCGTCGCGCCCGTCCATCGCGGCCAGATCCAATCGCGCGGGCTCGGCATGGCGGTGGATGTCTTCGATGAGGAGGGGAAGCCGATTCGCGGCGCTGCGGGAGAGCTCGTCTGCACGAAATCATTTCCGAGCATGCCGGTCGCATTTTGGAACGATGACGACGGCTCGAGGTATCGCGCCGCTTATTTCGAACACTATCCTGGCGTTTGGCGCCATGGTGATTGGGCGGAGATCACGGAGCACGATGGCGTGATCATTTACGGGCGCAGCGATGCAACGCTGAATCCGGGCGGCGTACGGATCGGAACCGCGGAGATCTACCGGCAGGTCGAACAGCTCCCGGAAGTGATTGAATCGGTGGCAGTTGGTCAGGAAATGTCGAAAGACGATACGTCTGACGTGCGCATCGTTCTATTCGTGCGCCTGTGCGACGGCGTGAACCTGGACGACGATCTGCGGAAACGCATTTCCGCTCAAATCCGCGAGAACACGAGTCCGCTGCACGTGCCGAAGAGAATCGTCCAGGTTTCCGACATCCCGCGCACGGTGAGCGGCAAGATCAGCGAGCTTGCGGTGCGCGAAACCATTCACGGCCGACCGGTGAAAAACGCCGAAGCGCTGGCGAATCCTGAGTCGCTGAAATCCTATCGCGACTTGCCCGAACTACGCTCCTGAAGCTGCCGCATTGCTCCATCAATCACGTCACTATCGACGTTCCTGATCTTGATCCCGTAGCGTGAATGCAGGAGTCCGATCGTCATCGTCCCGGAGGCCGGATGCTGAACTCGAAGAGGGCCGGCATGGCTCCCGTCGTAGAAGGCGGACCGGCGACAAACGAGAAGCGAAGTAAGCGCGGAGTACTTCGCTGCCCGGGCCTGAGCGACAATTCGGCCGAGGCCGCGGACATACGCCAGCGAGCTCCTATTCCCGCTCCACCACTGTCGGCATTGGTTGCGCGAAGATTTTCGAGCGCACCTGACACCCGCTCCAGGACAAGGTCAACAGTGGCCGGTACGTCCGCCTTGCCGTTGTTGATGAGCTGCACGCGCACGCTCACGGTGTGTGTTGTGAAATCGAGCTCCGGCTGATCGACCTCGATCCGCACCGCACGCAGCGGATCAAAGCTCGTAGAGGTTGGAACAGTCGCGGGTGCGCCGGTTTCCTGCGCTCGCGTGACGGAACCTGACGCGCGGAGACGGGACCAGCGCAGCTGCATCACACCGGAGCTTCCGTCGAGCCAGAGGGCGTGAAAGCTGCCGTCGGGAGCGGCTTCCAAACCTTGCGTTTCCCCTCCGGTTAAAAAGCGGGTCGGCAACGCGGTGATCTGAATGGCAGGTCGCGCAACGCCGGCATTCATCGGCGCGTTCATGATGCTCATCGCGGTTGGTGTCCAATTTCCCCGTGCTTCCGGACACGTAGCGGTGCTCGATAGCATTGTGCTCGCGCCGAAATGCTCGCCGCCGTCCGTCGACACCGACGCCCGCACATTGAAACAGCTGCTCTCTCCGCTCTCACGGCGATCGTTCCAGAGGACAGCGACGACGCCATCGTTGTTCACAGTGATGGCGGGATTGGTCTGATCGCCGACGCCTGCATCCACCGGTCGCGTATTGCGCCAGGTGCGGCCATCATCCGTCGATCGCGCCACGACAATGTCGTAGCGTCCGGCGATCAGCTCCGGCCATGCGAGGTATACGCTGCCGCGATAGGGGCTGAGCGATCCGGAATCCGCCGCCGCGCGAACAGTAGTCCGACCAAGCATCCCTCGCCTTCCTGTCGCATTGGTGAATTCGGCAACAGTAACTGGGGTTGAGAAGGATGCGGAGCCATCGTCAGAAGTGATCACGCGGATGTGTCCGTGCAGGACACTATCGGACATTGCTGTCATTCCTCCGGACATCGGCGTCACTCCGGCGACTCCGACCAATAGGCGGCCGCTGGGTAGAACCACCGGATCGGCGATCGTCCAGAATTCTTCGCTCGCATCCGGGGTAATAATCCGCGGCGACGTGAACGTGCGGCCGCCGTTCTGCGAGTAGCTTACGGCGATGGACGCGTGGCGGCGCCCCGCGATATCCCGCAGGGAAACGGTTCCCGCTGCATATATCCGCCCCGCATATGGGCCGCGCGTCTCATCAAACGCGAGGTATTGGCGGTCATAGCCGACGCCCGGCACTTGTATCGCGGGATCCCACGTAGCACCGCCATTGTCGGAGTGAAGCACCGTGAACCCGCCACTCAGCGCTGAGAAGAAGGCAGCGCCCATTCCATCGAAGTACACGATCGGATCTACACCGGCCGTCCAGCGAGTGCTGTCGAACTTCACCAGCGCCCAACTCCTCCCTGCGTCGATCGATCGATAGACGTTCGTTCCGAACCAGCTCGAACCGGGCACAATTGCCGTGGCAAGGAGCTGTCGGGGATCTCGGCGATTGACGGCAAGAAACGGCTCCGCATGCGGCGTCTCGGGTACGGCTCCGCTGAGAAGTGGCGGCTGCGCAATCCGGAGTGTTGGTTTCTGCTGCGCGAATGCGTCGCGCGGATTAAGGCTGGTGAGAGAGCCGCTGAACAGCAAAGCAGAAACGCAACGTCGAATGCAGCGCATATGTTCTCCCTGGCATACCCGAAAAGAGTCGATTGGCGACCGTCAATGAGGTAAGACACTGTCACCGTCCGATCCGTTCGCGTGCGCAGTTCCGGCTAGGACGTTCGGCTCTCGGATGAAGTGTCTTCCGGGCCTTATGGACCTAAACTTCAGTTTCTTTCCACCCGCTGTGGTGGATTGAAATCATCAATAGAACGGTGCCCCGAACACTTGGCAGAAGTACAGCTCGCCGGTCTTCGCTCTCGCAACTCCGACGCCAGTCTCGACGGCCGCGCGATCGAGAATGTTTGCGCGGTGTCCCGGTGAATTCATCCATGCGCCGACTGCGTACGTCGCGGTCGGATATCCATAAGCGATGTTCTCCGCGAGATGGCGGTAGCGATATCCGGAGAACTGCGCGCGATCTCTCAGCGTCGGATGCGGCGCTCCGGGAAGGTCGTGCGCCATCTTCCGCTCCGATGCCATCTGCACAGCCTGGACTCTAGCGGCCGTCTCCAGCGACGGATTGAAAATCAGAGTGTCGACGTGGTTCCGCATCCGCTCGACGTTGACGAAATGAATCACCTCGCGCTCGATTCTGTCGTACTCTGGAACCGTGGTCTCGACGGCAGCTGGAGCAGGCGTCGGCGAGGGAGCGGGGGGCGGCGCTGGCTTCGGCGAGCAGCCGAGACCTGCGGAGCCGATAATGAGAGCTGAGATCCAGTGCGGGGAGCGTCTCATCCCGTTGTTACCATTGGCCTCGCGATTCGATTCGAGCGCTACCGCAGCGGCTTCTTCTTTTTTCCGGCGATGGTGATGGAGGTCACCGCGTCGAAGGGAGCGATTTTCGTCTCGTTTGCCGCCGGATAGTATAGGAAGATGAAGGTGCCAGGACGAGAGTCGGCTGCTGGCGCGCGACATCACCAAGGCGACCGGGTTGAGTTTGCGAAGCCGGGTAATCAGACATCCGCGAATCTCTTCATCGTCCGGCGTAAGACTTCGAGCGCGCGGCTCGGCGAAATGTTGACGCGCTCGGCGCGGAAGATCCGGAACCAGCGCGCGCTGTTATACAGTTCTTCCGAAAGTGTGGGGAGATTGATCGTGCCGATCCACCCTTCGCCGGTGAGGCGCTCGATCGATCCGCTCCGCCGCAGCACGGGGATGTCGAGGCCGAGCATCTGCGTCTTCTCAGGGAAATCGATCAGCAGCGAACCGGCGGCAATTTTGAGATCCTTCGCCAATTCGTCCTCCGCGGCGCGGACACGCGCGCGGTTGGCAGTGATCCATTCGGTGATCTCGGGGTCGACCACTGTCGCCGGCCACTCCGCGGCGCGCTTGAAGAGATGCCGCTCCTTGAGAGCGGAAAGAAGGGGAGCACCAGATGACTCGAGCCTGTGCATCAGCCCCTCGTCGGTGAATCCGGCGAGCGAATCAGCGGCGAGTGCTCCGCTCGCGAGCGCGTCTTCGACAAGCCGCTTGTACATCGCAGTCGCACTCCGAACCGCGTGATGCCAATAGACGTTGCGGTACATCTGGTATTTGGCGAAGAGCAGCGACTCCAGCGCCGAGAGCGCCTTCTCCTGGACTCCGATGGCGAGGCGTCCCGTTTTAGGGTCGGTGACGAGGAGCATCGAGTTGATGAGGCGGTCCACGTCGATCTCGCCGTACGGCACGCCGCACATGAACGCATCGCGCTTCAAGTACTCGATCTTGTCGAGGTCGAGCGAGCCGGAGATCAATCCCTGGAGCGGACTTTTGCTCCCTCCCGTCACCAGAGCGTAGATCTCATCGGGCGCGGAATCTCCGTAAGCCGACCGCAAAATCTCGGCGACCGGACCGCCGGTTATGAGAGGCTTCGCAACATGCTCATGATTGAGAGCGCCGATCTCCTCGAGCGCATGCGAAAACGGATAGTGCCCCACGTCGTGCAGGAGCGCGGCGGAGCGCACGATGGCGAGATCGCGATCATTTCCCGGTTTTTCCTCGCGCTCGGCGAGCATGGTGAGCGTTCGGCGGGCGAGGTGGTGCGTACCAAGGGCGTGCTCGAACCTGGAGTGCGTTCCGCCAGGATAGACGAGGTACGTCCATCCGAGCTGACGGATGTAGCGCAGACGCTGAAACACCTGCGTGTCGACGAGCTCCAGCGTGATCGGGTCGACGCGAACGTTGTTCCAAACGGGGTCGCGCAAAATCTCGAATTGCACGGCGGAAAGTTAACGCCGCCTGGCAAAGGGTGAGCGCGCGGCGGAGTGTCTAAAAGGCAGGGCATCCCTTTCGCAGTTCGAGGCACCCTCATAGTGTATAGATCGTGGCGGGAGTGGGGCCCAGAGGAGAAGAGAAGCATGGCAAAACGGTTCATCAACAGCATCGCCGTCCTTGCGGCGCTGTCGCTCGCGGCGATTCCGCTCTCGGCGCAGACAGCCGTTCAAGACGGGAGCGCTCCATCGTCGCCCTCGTCCGCGGTGAACTCGAGCGCGGACGGATTGCTGTTCGCCGTGATCGGCGGACCGGGAAAATCGTCACCGACACCGTTCAACACCATGCGGCGGCCAACGGTGATCGAGCTCGAGGTCAGCAAGACGCTGAAGCGAAGCTCGGGCAAAAAAGTCTACTACGAATATTTCGTCGCCTCACAGCCGCTGTTCGGGCTCGGCGGAAACCTGCGGTTCACCTGGACGCGCTTCTGCGGCGATCCGATCTGCAAGAAATACACTGACGTCGTCTCGCAGCACGATTACAGCGCCTACGGGTTTGGCATCACGCCGCTCGGCGCGCGCGCGAATTTTCCGCTGGCGCATCAGGCGCGGCTGAGCATTTCGTTCGGTGCGGGTGGTGTGTATCTCACCAAGGCGGTCCCCGCGGATCAGGGCACTCATTTCAATTTCCAGTTCTCGCTTCGGCCGGCGCTGACAGTTCCAGTGAGCCGATACGGAAAACTCTGGGCGGGATACCAGCTCTTGCACGTCTCGAACGGTTATACTGGGAAGATCAATCCGGGTATCAACGCTGGGTTGATGATGATCGGGTTCCAGCGTGCGCACTGGTAGCGATCCACCGGGCTCGGCATATGCGGATTTGTGAGCGTCCGCTTCAGGAGAGCCAATGACGAACAAATCGTTTTTTCTATCAGCCGCACTTATTTCTTTCGTATCGTGCAGCCAGCCGCCGAGTGAGCCTGTCGTGTGCACGGCGTTGTACGCATACGGCATTACCGTCACAGTTGTCGACTCACTGAGTGGCGCGCCTGTTGGCGCCGGCGCGACGGTCATCGCCACGGATGGCGCGTATGCCGACACCGTTACGCAT
>WNGF01001299.1_pt1 | contig 40560 bp, 37 predicted proteins | sample 5400641 | NCBI WGS metagenome assembly WNGF01 (sample SAMN13153371, study PRJNA577476) | soil metagenome | isolation source: 80 cm soil or saprolite under grassland replicate 2 | place: USA:California | collected 2016-06-15 | reverse complement strand
TCGCGGATCATCTGTGGATCGAGGATTAGTGTTTCGAGTCGATGCATGTACGCTTCGTCGATTTCTTTTCCGATCATCGTGATTTTTCCTTGCCGATCTCTTGGCAGCGGCGCAAAAGTTTCGCTCGTGATCGCGTTTACTTTTGTGATGATTCCGCTCGCATGCGGCTCGATCACCTGTGCGCCATCGTTGAAGTAAACCTTATAGCCGTTGTCGTACGGCGGATTGTGACTCGCCGTTATCACGATGCCCGCGTTCGCTTTGAGATGGCGAACAGCGAACGAAAGTTCCGGCACCGAACGCGGCCCATCGAACACGAACGCGTCGCACCCGTTTTCTGAAGCAACTTTTGCAGCGAGCTCAGTGAATTCATTTGAGAAAAAACGCGGATCATGTGCGATGACAATTTTTGATCTTTTTCCGGTGGGGCGAGACGAGCCTGCCCTGAGCGAGGTCGAACGGGTCGAGCCGACAAAATCATGTAGATAAGCGACGAGTCCCCGTGTCGCCCGGCTAATATTGAAGAAATTCATGGCGTTCATCCCAACGCACGGAAATTGCGGCCGTTCGTTTTCGCGTGAGTTACCGCGTTCCGCAGCCGTGACGATTTTGCCGATTGTGCGTCCACGAAGGCCACCGGTGCCAAAGGCAAGTGTCTGATAAAAACGATCATTTAATTCCGGCCACGCACCGGCCGCGACAAGTTCATCGACGGCTCGCAGATAGAGGTCGGATGGCGCACCATCCAGCAGCATGCGAATATTCTCCGCTGCCGATTCCATTAATTGCCCGGCCGCAACCGCGCTTTGAATCTGGGAATTCAGTTGTTCAAATTCGCGCGGCATCGTTGCCAACTGTTCCGTCGTCACTTGCCTTTGCAAGCAAATGTCTAGATGTAATGGCGACGGACGTTGTCCTGAGCTTGTCGAATGGGTCAGCCGCGGTTTTGCGTTTTGGTTTTCGAAAGTCGGATTGATCTTAACGCCGCGGCTTCTGCAAGTCTTAGCGGAGGCTACTTCGCCAGCCTGGCGGCCTTTACCGGTTGTTTTGGACCTTGCACGCGCTTTTCAAGTCACGCGCATCAAGGTAGAGTCCTCTCGTGACGAGCGCTTCGTCAAGGCGCGCAGAGTGAACCCAAAGAACATCTTGACTGAGCTGAAGCGGCGCAATGTTTACCGCGCAGCGGTTGCTTACGGAGTCGTTGCATGGTTTCTTACGCAACTCACAACGCAGGTCTTCCCGTTTTTTGAAATTCCGAATTCGGCGGTGCGTTTTGTCGTCATCGCGCTCGCGGTTGGATTTCCAATCGCGATGCTACTCTCCTGGCTCTACGAACTCACCCCCGAAGGAATAGTGCGAACGGAAGATCTCGATCCGGTGCAGGCGAGATCGGTTCAGCGCGCCACCGGACGGATCCTCGACTTCATCATTATCGGGGTGCTGCTGCTGGTTATTGCAATGCTGATCGTTGGGCGACTCCCGTTTTACGGGCAGACTGGCGAGTCGATTTCTCAGAAAAGCATCGCCGTGCTTCCATTCGAAAACTTGAGCGAAGACAAAGCGAACGCCTACTTTGCCGAGGGCATCCAGGACGAGATTCTGACGCGCTTATCCAAGATCGCCGACCTGAAGGTCATTTCCCGGACGTCCACGCAGCATTATAAAAGCGCGCCTGAAAATCTGCCCGAGATCGCAAGGCAACTTGGTGTCGCGCACATTCTGGAAGGAAGGGTGCAAAAGAGCGGCGACGCCGTGCGTGTGAACGTGCAGCTGATCAAGGCGGCCAATGATTCCCATCTTTGGGCCGATACATTTGATCGCAAACTGACCGACATCTTCTCGGTCGAAAGTGAGGTGGCGAAAGCCATCGCCGACCAACTGCGAGCGAAACTGACCGGCCAGGAAGAGCAAGCCATCGCCGCCAAACCTACAGACAATCCGGAGGCTTATGATGCCTACCTGCGTGGCCTGGCTTATACACTGAAAGCCGGGTACTCACCCACCAACGCCCTTGCCGCACAGAAATATCTTAGAGAAGCGGTGCGCTTGGACCCGAAGTTCGCCCTTGGTTGGGCGCAGCTGTCATACTTTGATTCGCTCGGCTACCTCTCAACGGCTCTTCAACCAACGGTCGCCCTACGCGAGGAGGCACGGCAGGCAGCCGAAACCGCGCTCACTCTTCAGCCTAATCTCGGCGAGGCCGTATTGGCCAAGGGATTTTATTACTACGCCTGCCTAAAAGATTACGACGCCGCGGTGCGTTACTTTGAACAGGCACGCCAACTCCTGCCGAATAACAGCCGGATTCTTGAGTCGATGGCGTATTTGGAGCGGAGACGAGGCCAGTGGGACAGGAGCGAGTCTTACCTCAACCAAGCCGAGCGGCTCGACCCGCGCAACGTTTCCCTGCTCACCCAGCACGCAGGATCCTATATCATGCTTCGTCGTTTTCCCGAAGCGCTACGAAAGCTTGATCAGGTTCTAATTATTACGCCAGACGACGTGGCTATCATCGTGGTAAAGGCATCTATTGCACAAGCCGAGGGCGACCTGCCGCGGGCTGCTGCACTCCTAGCTCCGCTGCATCCGAACGCCAACGACGTGGGACTACATGTTTACCAAGCAATCCTGGAGCGCCGCCCTGCACAAATCATCCCTCGGCTAAAGGAAATGCTTGCGAAGCCTGATCCAGCGTTGGGTTTTTACAATGGCGAACTGCGCTTTTGGTTAGGCTGGGCCCAAGAAGTTGCCGGCGACCATGCCGCCGCCCAGGAAAGTTGGCGGCAGGCCCGCAGCGAACTGGAATCTTTCCTGAAAGAACAGCCGGAAAATTATAACCTCATCGGAACTCTCTCGCTGACCAATATGGGCGTTGGTGCCAAAGCCGCCGCGTTCGCTCTGACTGAGCAGGCAATGGCCGCCGTCCCGATCGAGAAGGATGCTGTGTTTGGTCCTATTCCAATCGAGATCCTCGCTCGGGTGGCGGCGCAGATGGGGGAACCCGATCGCGCCATCGCCGCCTTACAGAAACTGCTCTCGATACCGTACGCAGGCGCTTTCCCTGCGGGACCGCTCACTCCTGCGCTGCTCCGGCTCGATCCAATGTTCGATCCGCTTCGGAACGATCCGCGTTTCCAAAAACTCGTCGCCTCACCCACACCCAAGAAAGCTTCGCCCTGACCATTCATGAACCCGCAGAATTTCAGAACCGAGCGTGAGGACCGTCAGCGTTAACATCAGCTCTTAGGTAGATATCCTTTTACTGTTTGTCGTACAACGACGTGCTTTTGAACTTTTTTCCCTGCAGATTGGTTCCGCTGATGGCGACGGTGCGGGTTTTGCCATTGGCCGACACGACAAGTCGACCGGTGGCAGTAATCTTTCCATCTTTCTTAACGGTTAGTTCCAGCGTGCGGGCACCAATCTTCTTGTACGACCGCGCGTCTGAATTCGGATCGCCGGTGACGGGATAGTCTTTTCCGTCGAACTTGCCCGTCCACTCCTCGTGCTTGGGCTTGCCGTCCGGGTCGGTGCCATCCACCGTGACTTTCACGTTGTCACCGGCGGCCTCATAGACAACTGTGTGGTTCTTCGGCCCCGCAGGATCGAGCTTCGATTTGGCCTCGTTCAGCTTCCAGGTGCCCATCTCTGCGTTGCCGGCGAAACATCCTGCCGCTTCTACAAAGCATAGCGCCAGAGTCAATACAATCGTTCTTGTTTTCATGTTGTCTCCATTGAGCCAACGTTTCCATTTTTGCAATCTATTCCTCGCCCCATAGCAGCAATTTCAGTTAAAAGGCTGCGGAATGGCAAGCCGTAGGGCGCTCGCCCATGCAACCCGTGAAACCCCTCTTGCTCGGGAAACCATTCGAACTATTTTGCCGGGTTGCAGGAGTGTCCGAATTTGCCCGAAAGCGCCAAGTCCTTAGCGTTCCAAGCGATGTCCTCCTAAAAGCACGCTCGAGGATTTTGGGTGGTCGCGCATCGGCGCACGTGTTAGAGTCTACGAGCGGAAGGACCGGGTGAATATCTCCGCGGAATCACGATCGCATTTAGAGCCGAATGCAATTAGCAGTGCAATCGGTTACGCCAAGTTTTTGAGCCGCTTACACGATGCCGTGATTCGCGTTTACGATAAAGCTGGCAGCGTGATTCCGAAATTGTCCAGCAAATAAAGAGTCGTCGTGAACCCAACGAACTTCTTGACCGAGCTGAAGCGGCGCAATGTTTACCGCGCAGCAGTCGCTTATGGGGTCGTCGCATGGTTCCTCACGCAACTCACAACGCAGGTCTTCCCATTTTTTAAAATTTCGGATTCTGCTGTGCGTTTTGTGGTCATTGCGCTCGCGGTCGGATTTCCAATCGCGATGCTACTCTCCTGGGTCTACGAATTCACCCCCGAAGGAATTGTGCGAACGGAAGATCTCCATCCGGCACAGGCGAGGTCGATTCAGCGTGCCACCGGACGGATCCTCGACTTCATCATCATTGGGGCTCTGTTGCTGGTGATAGCGATGCTGATTGTTGGGCGACTCCCGTTTTACCGGCAGACAGGCGAGTCGATTTTTCAGAAAAGTATTGCGTTACTGCCGTTCGAAAACCTAAGCCGCGATCCGGACAACGCCTATTTCGCTGACGGCATTCAAGAGGAGATCCTGACGCGGCTGGCTAGCATAGCCGATTTAAAAGTCATTTCGCGGAGTTCCACGCAGCGCTATCAAAGCAAACCTCGCAACCTCTCCGAGATCGCCAAGCAGCTTGGCGTGGCGAACATTGTTGAAGGCAGCGTCCAAAAAGCCGCCGATCAGGTGCGGGTCAATGTTCAGTTGGTTAACGCCCAAACCGATTCCCATCTCTGGGCCGAGACCTATGATCGGAAGTTGACTGACATCTTCGGCGTCGAGAGCGACATCGCCAAAGGAATCGCGGAGTCGTTGCAAGCGAAGCTCACCGGTCGCGAGGAGCAAGCGTTGGCAGTTAAACCAACAAACAATCCGGAGGCTTACGATGCGTACCTGCGCGGCTTGGCTCTTGAAGCACGCATCTATTCCTCCCGCTCTCCCGAGCTTGCAGAGAAAGCCACCGGTTTTTATGAGCGGGCGGTGCAGCTTGACCCCAATTTTGCAACCGCTTGGGCGCGGCTTTCTCGGACGGACGCGTTTCTCTACTTTAACCGCTTTCGCTACGACACTGCTTCCACGCGGGGCGACGCAGCGAAACGTGCTTTGGACAATGCGCAAAAACTGGAGCCTAACTCGCCTGAAACGCTGCTCGCCTTGGGTCATTATCAATTCCGAGTGCTGCGTGATTACGGGCTTGCCAAAACCATGTTCGGTCTTGTCAGCAAAATGTTGCCAGGCAGCAGCGAGGTGCCAAGGGCCCTCGGCCGAGTCGCTCGTGACGAGGGACACTGGGGTGAAAGCATTACTTACTACGAGCGAGCTCTCGCCCTAGACCCACATAATGTGGACTTACTTGTGGAGACAGCATGGACTTACGCCATGCTTCGACAGTTCCCAGCCGCGGTTAAGCTCTACGATCGAGCGCTGGACATTACGCCAAACAATCCGGCTCTGATGGCGGCGAAGGCCAACATTTATCAGGCCCAGGGTAATCTGCAAGAAGCAGCCAGGTCCCTGTCAGAAATAAACGAGCAGACTTCCAATGATAGTATTTTGCCAATCAAGATCGCGCAGTTGAGACTTGAACGGAATTACGGTCAAGCCGTTCGATTGCTCCAAGCTCGACAGGCTCAATCCCATTTTGCTTCTCAGTTCGACAAGGGCAGCGATCAGGTGAGGCTTGCTTTCATGCAGCGCCTTGCTGGCGATACGGCTGGGGCAAAAGTCACCGCTGAACAGGCGCGCACTACATTCGAGCAGCTCGATAGAGATCAACCAGACAACAACGTTGTAGCGGCAGGTCTGGCTGAAGCTTATGCTGCGATGGGTGAGAAGGACTCGGCCCTGAAGGCAGCGCAGCGTGCAATCATCCTTCTGCCCCGTGCTAAGGATGCGGTGCTTGGACCTGGCTTAGAAGAGGAGCTGGCGCTAATTTGGACCATCTTCGGCGAGAATAGCCGTGCGATCTCAACTCTCATAGAGTTGTTACAAACACCATACCTTAGTGGGCTTTACGGCCCAGCACCTATCACGCCGGCTCTTCTTAGGCTCGATCCGATCTGGGACCCTTTGCGCTCCGATCCCGCTTTCCAAAAACTCTGCGAGGAAAAGAAGCCGTGAACTCGCGCAATTCTTTCGCGGAGCTAAAACCTCGCAACGTCTACAGAGTGGCAATCACCGATCGATACACGAGCATCGCCGCGGCAATATCTTCCACCGCCATGCCTAACGACTTGAAAATCGTCGTCTGATTTTCACAGGGCGGGACTTTCCCCGCGAGCGCTTCGCCGAGTTCGGCGTAAATTTTTGCGCCGGAAAGAATCAGGTCGCCCGATTCTTTCATGGCGGCGTCGCGCGAATCGACGTAAACGACGCTGCCCATCGCGTCATCATCCAACTCGCGCCAATCGGGACGACACGCGCCGACCGCATTGACGTGACAACCGGGCTTAAGCCACGAGCCTCTTAACAACGCCGTTTTCGAATTGGTTGCAGTCACTATGACATCTGCGCCGCGCACCGCATCTTCGGCTGACATCGCTTTCGCGCCAATTTCTTCCGCGAAATGTTCCGCATGCTCTGGAGTGCGACTCCACACGCGAATCTCCTCAAAATTCCTAACGAGTCGCAATGCTTCCACATGACTGCGCGCTTGCACCCCGCTGCCCAGAATGGCGAGGACTTTTGCGTCAGCCGATGCGAGAAGGTTTGTGGCAACGGCGGACACTGCAGCTGTGCGCATCTCCGTAATCAATGTTCCATCCATCACCGCGAGCGGAGTACCGGTTTCCGGATCGACCAGAGAGATTGTCGCCATGTGCGTCGGCAAACCGCGTTCCACGTTCTTCGGATAGAACGTCACAATTTTGAGGCCGAGCCCTTCGGGAGTTAGCGCCGGCATCATTCCGAAAAATCCCCCCGGCGGATCGACTGTGATAACCGAGCGCACGGGTTGCGTCACTTTGCCGGCTGAGAAATCGATCAGCGCCTTTTCCATCGCCGGAATCAAATCCTCCATCCGCAAATGCTTCCGCACTTGTTCTTCGTCGAGATGTAACGGTTCATTACGCTTCATTCGATGTTCGATGTTGGATGTTGGGCGTTCGAGATTTCCGTTGCTCTTAACCGCAGCTTACGCGGATAACACAGATTTAACTTGGAACCAAAGACCAATCTGGAAAACCAGGAAATCAGAAATAAAGCAAAGCCTGCTGGATCAGGAGATGACGGAAAAAGGACCCGATGTGGAAGAGAATTTCCTGACTTCGGCGTCCGGTTGAGCATAAAATCGAGGAATGTTTCTTGATCTTGATAGCATCCGCGCGGCGCATGAGCGGATTCGCCTGTACATCAGTCATACGCCGGTGCTGACAAGCTCGCGATTGGATAAGGCAAGCGGGGCATCGTTGTTTTTTAAGTGCGAGAATTTTCAGAAGATTGGCGCGTTCAAGGCGCGCGGGGCGACTAACGCCGTGTTTTCACTCGACGACGCAACGGCGCGGCGTGGCGTGGCAACGCATTCGTCGGGAAATCATGGCGCTGCGCTTGCGCGCGCGGCAAAACTTCGCGGCATTCCCGCGCACATCGTCATGCCGTCGAACTCGGCGAAGGTGAAAGTGCGCGCGGTCGCCAGTTACGGCGCCCAGATCGTGTCTTGCGAACCGACCGAAGCAGCGCGCGAATCCGCATGTGCGGAGGTGATCGCCAAAACCGGCGCGACATTGATTCATTCGTTCGAAAACGAAGACGTGATTGCGGGGCAGGGGACGGCAGTGGTGGAATTTCTTGAGGATGTTCCCGAGATCGATCTTGTGATGTGTCCGGTCGGCGGTGGTGGATTGCTCTGCGGCACGGCGGTCGCGGCAAAATCGATGCGGCGAAAAATCCAGGTGATCGCGGTCGAGCCGGCGAACGCGGACGATGCAGCGCAATCATTTCGCGCGGGGCGACGGATTCACACCGAAAAGAAATTCACGATCGCCGATGGGCTGCGCACAAATGTTGGCGCACCAAATTTTGCGATCATCCAGCGTTACGTGGACGACATCGTGACGGTGAGCGAAGAGGCGATCATCGCGGCCATGCGCACGGTTTGGGAGACGATGAAAATCGTCATCGAACCGTCAGCGGCTGTTCCATATGCGGCGATTGCCGAATGTAAGATCAACATTGGCGGAAAACGCGTAGGCATCGTTCTCACCGGCGGCAATGTCGATCTCGACGCGTTGCCGTGGATGGGAATCCGATAATTCCGAGCGCCCATTGACGTTGAGACCGATCGATTAGCAGCCGATTCGCCCACCACGAGCGAAATGCCGCCCAATCCAAGTTTTACGTGAGATAGGCAACCATTGGCCGCGTCAAAACCGAAACATCGCTACAAACGTTGAGTTTAATAATTATTATGAAAACGTTAAGTCTGATTATGGCAATGTCCTTCCTGGTGTTCGGCGCCGCTCTTTCTCGCGGAGCGGATTTGACGAGAATTTCCAACGAAACCGGTGTTCCCGTCGCTACGTTGCAAGCCGAGAGGACGTCGACCGGGCTCGGTTGGGGTGGATTAGAGAAAGCGCACTTGCTGGCTAATGCGTCCGGCCAGAGCTTCGACACCATCACAGGGAAGTTCCAAGGTGGCGAAGGCTGGGGTAAAATTGCGCACGACTACGGGCTCAACCTGGGCAAGGTCGTGAGCGGCGCGCGCCGGTCAAGCCACGCGACGTCGCATGGCACAAACGCCCATGTTAAAACCACTCATGGCAAAAGCAGCGTCCATGGCAAAAGCGCTACTGCTGTCAAGAGGGGCCATGCAGGCTCTATGAGAAGCTTTAGTAGTAGTGGCCGAAGCGCTAGCCACGGCATGGGCCACGGCATGGGCGGCATGGGCCACGGACGTGGCCGGTAAGCAGGAAGCGAACAACGCCTCCAGAGAAGGGATTCCTTCAATGTGATCCTGCGCAGCGTCTTAGCGCAGAGGATTTCGCGATTATGGAACCGTTTCGCCGCGGTGGCGCGGCATTGATCTCTTGGTGGCTACTCCACTTCCAGTTCGATGCCGCCAATCCAGCGAGCGACAAGATTGTAAACGGCGGCGCCGATAACACCGAGGATGAATCCCATCACGCCGTAGATCACGGGCATTAAAATGCCCATCCCGAACATGATTCCGGCGACGGCTACGGCAGGTGCGGTCGATGAAGCTTCGGTTCCTTGCGCATGTTGCGCGAACGCGCCCGCCGCCGCGGCCAGCATAAAGATTGGCAGAAAAATTAAACCCAGGCAGGCATAAAGGACTCCCAACATTTTGCCCGTCTGCAACGGGGCAATGCGCTTGATAGTGCGTTTCATATCGAGCCGCTCATGCCGGCAATCGGGTTATCCTGGCAATCAGTTTGATCAAGCCAGCGCAACGCTCTCACTTGAGCGTGATTTCACGCATGGTCTTGGTGCCGACGATCTCGCGGATGTCGAGCCGCTTCACCGCGGTGGCGCGGCGTTGATCTTCGGAGCCCATGACTTTCTCGATAATCGGGTCCATCTTTTCGCGCAACCCATCCAGGGCTGCCATATTAGGGTACTGCACCATGATGAGAATGTTGAAGTCCTGCGACCCGGAGGCGTCGCCATTCAGGATTTTGTAATCGAGGATGATTTTTTGCTTTTTCTCCTCGTCGTAAACCGGCTTCACGGTTGCGCTAATGGATTTCAGATAATCGTCTCCCAATCCTGTTTTGGTTTTTACCATGGTAAGCACCCATACCGGCCCTTCGGTATAAGGCGCATTGCTGCCTTTATTCGCAGCTGTGTTAGTTTGGGCGAGGCAAAACGAGCCGAACCCTAAAAAGAATGCGGCAGTAACAACGATTTTCAGTTTCATCATGCACGCACCTTGACCAATATGCGTCAAACACGCGAGCAGAATCTGACGGAAGAATTCTCTCGGCCTAACTAACAGGAAAAATTGATTTCGAACCCGTGCACTCAGATGCATTCTGTTTGATTGGTTCAGCGATGCGAAAAGTCTCGACGAAGACAACCGGACATGCCTACAAATTACCTATGAAAAGACAATTCATCTTGTTTTCCATTACATCAATCGCGGCCGCTTCTGTTTGTTTCGGCCAGGCGAGTTCGCCCACGCCGGGGAAATTGGCGAAGGAAACGGAGATAACTGACTTCGAAAAAGCGGCCTGGGAGGCATTTAAGAACAAACGGGCTGACACGTTTAAGAAGCTTCTCTCGAAACGCTACTCCGGCGTGTACGCCGAAGGAATTAAGAGCGCAGATGCGGAGGTCGCGGACGTGGCGAAGATCGATCTGCGCGACTACTCCTTGGACGATATGAAGGTAACATTCCCGAGCATTGGCGTCGCAGTCGTAACGTACAAGGCCACGCAGCAAGCCACCTTCGCAGGGAAGGACATCTCTGGTGCATACAATTGCGCAAGTGTTTTGATTGTACGCCGTGGAAAATGGCTTCTCGTTTTTCACACCGAAGTAAAGGCGCAGTAAAGTTGTCGCGCCGACTCGAAAATCAAAGTGAAGTGAGCGTGTAGCTCGCTTCTAGATATCGGTCATCGCCCAGAATTTGCGAAACGCGCTTGGCCAGCTGCGGTCGATGACACTTTGTCGAGCAGAGATGCCCATGCGCTCCCGCAGTCCGGGATCGGTAACCAGCGCCCGAATGGCGCGGGTGAAATCATCGACGTCACGCGACTTGGTGATAAGACCGTTCGCCATGTCTTCTACCAACTCTTTAGGTCCGCCGGAATCAGAAACGACGACTGGCACGCCGGAGGATTGCGCTTCGATGATGACATTGCCGAAGGTGTCGGTCGTGCTGGGGAAAACAAAAATGTCAGCCGACGCGTACGCCATGGCCAATTCTTTACCCGTGAGGTAGCCGGTGAAAAATGCCTCCGGCAACGATTCCGCAAACGCCTCGGAGTGCGGGCCGTGACCAACGACAAAAAGTTGCACGGGAAGACCTTCATTGCGTAACCGCCGATAGGCATCAGCCAAAACATCGAGATCTTTTTCGCGTGAAATTCGGCCGACATAGAGAAGGCGGACCTCGCCATTTTGCGCACCAAATTTCTCAAAAAACGCGGGATCACGCCGTGCTGGAGTGAATAGTTCCGTATCGAGACCGCGCGGGAAAATTCTCAGTTTCCCGGGATCGAAGCCACGCTTGACCCAGCTCTGCCGATATTCTTCCGAGTTTACGAAGACGGTGTCGAGCTGACCATAGAACCAGTGCATGTAACCCCATGCGGCGCTTTCGAGAAAGCTATCCTCAGTGAGAATGCGGATGTATTGCGGAAAATCGGTGTGATAAATTCCGCTTGTTTGCAGATTGAGCATCTTGGCTGCAAGCAGTCCGGTCAACCCGACCGGCCCCGGCGTGCTGATGATAATTTCGGTAAATTTTTCCCGCTGAATGTAGTCGAGCATTCGAAGAATCGGCGGGAAGCTTAGCTTTTGCAGCTCGTATTCGGGCAACTCGAATTCGCCGATCGGCTTGAAATTCCTGATTGGAATGTCGTCGATATTCAACTCGCTGCGTGAAACGACCACAATCAATTCCTTTTCAGCGGATGCACCTGCGGCGGTCATTTTTCGAATCGTTGTCGCAACGCCGTTGACGTCATCGAGCGTATCGGTGAACCAGGCGCGTTTGCGATTTTGCAGCGCGGCAGGAATTTCGCCGGTCAACTCTTTGAAAATGCCACGCAGCCATTTTCGCGAGGGCGCCTGGCTGTGAAAACCGTAAATGTACGGCGTGAGGATCACCAGAATCGGCGCAATCGCGCTGAGGGCCTGCATGCTCTCGACCATGTTGCCGCTACTGATTTGCTGAACGAATTTTTGGAAAAACCGAAACGTGAGCTGCTCGGCAACCATGTTCGCCATGAGAAATGTGCGGCGCTCCGCCTCGCTGACGCCATCCAATTGCTCGGCGAGTTTCGCCTTTACTTCGGGCCGCGAAAAATAACCGGAAAGCTCTTTCCAGAGCGACACGTTCGCGGGTTTGAGCAGTTCGAAGATTTTTCCCGACAAGACAGCCTGTCCAAACAAGCTTCCTTTTTCTGCAAGCGTGAATTCGGTTGGATCGCGCCCTTCCATAAAACGCGAAAACATTTTTTCGAGCAGCGCGGCGCTCGGTCCGAGCTTTTCGTGGAAACGGTCTTCGATGAAACAGGCGACCGTGTTGTAGAAACCGTGCGACAGGGCGAGGGGAGTTCCACCGTGACCTTCCGCGCTGCAATTGCCGTTGCGAACATGTTCGAGAAATCGCTTCGCGGAATCTGCCGCGGGCGTTTCCGTATAAGCTGAAGCGGCAAATTGTCCGCCGTGATCATCCGAGCCGCCGACGGAAATCTTTTTCCACGGCTCCGCGTGTGTGGGTGCCAGGTTATGGCGATTTGCGAATAGATCGATCTTGCCGGGCGTCAGTTGGTTGAAAAGAGTCTGGGCAAGATCGCTTAAAAGGGCGTCGCGCAGACCGTTGATCCCCTCAAAATGCTTGAAAAGAAGGATAACCCGTTCCAGATGGCTCGTGTCAAGTTGGCCATTAACGCTGTAAAGAGGATGCGCAACCGCATGCGCGATTTGCGCCATTTGAAGATAGCGCTGCAGCTCAAAAATATTATCGCGGACGCGCTCGAGCTCGCGGTGTTGCTCTTGCGAAATTCCCCAAACGAGGATGTGCAGCTTGCATGGATCATGCGGAAAATAGGTCGTAACCTGTTCGCTAATAAACGTCGCAGGCAAATCTGCAATTTGCAGGCAGCCCTCGATTGTATCGTGATCGGTGATCGTCACGTAATCCATGCCGCGCTCCAGCAACTGCCGGCGCAGCTCCTTCGGATCGGAGTAGCTGTCGGGAAAATCGAGACGCCGGAACAGCCACTCTTCCGAGCGCGCACTGTAGCGCGAGTGAACGTGAAGGTCGCACTTGTTCATGTCTAGCTTCCGCGTCTTAATCTTTGTTCGGCGATCCAGTCCTGGTAAGTGGTCGCCGTCCTTGATCCGATCGCCGCGTCGATAAGATTCACAATCTGCCGCCAAATGGCCGGATGAGAACAGTCGGGCGGATGAATGCTTATGCGCAAGAGCGAATTACTCTTTGAGACCCGAAAGAGCGCTGCGTTCCAGGCACGGCTAACCGCGCATCGCCAGTTATTCCGGAGGCTGTAAACAATCGATCGCGCAGCAAACTCTCTGCCCAAACGCAGGTCGCACACCGTACGCAGCCGTGTGGTGTATTCCATTCCGGCGTCACGCGCGGCGCGCTCGCCTTCCGCGCCAAGCAACCAGGCTGGCGCGACAAAACCGCGTGGCTTCAAACCATGCGCGCGAAATTCATCCCGCGCGGTCGTGATTCGCCGCAGAGCTTCGTCATAGTCAAGATCGTAAAATTCCCCTTCGTGCTGCGTGTAAAACCTCGTCAGGACTTTGTCGCGCAAGCTTTCCTTCGGGCGTCGAGGCCGTTCATGAAAATAGCCGTGGATAACAACTTCATGGCCGTCTAATTCCAAATCCCGCAGCCACGAGACGAACTTTCGGTCTTTTGTGAACAATCCCTGATGATGATAATCGGGAACAACGAGAAGAGAACAGACCCGCACGCCGCGATGGCCTAGCGCGGCGATCATTTCATCGACCCGCTCGCGATTGGAAGGGGCCACATCGTGGATCGACACCACCAGAAAATCTCGAGACACGGCTGGCGCTGCCAGTACTGGCAAAAATTCCATCGTCGCTGTCGATTCCATTCAATCAAATTTTCGGCCTCGGTACGGCTTTGAACAAGGCGAAAAGGTGGAACGCGTTGTCCCTCGGCGCGCCGTAGGTCGCCGCGGCGACCGAAGGCGGCTCAATGCGTTGTCAAATAAACGGCGGCTTGGCCGCCTAATATTTGCGCCTTCGGCGATTGGTTTGGTCCGGCAGCTGCCGGATCTTCGGAGAAGCCGATCCACCTATCCCGTGCCCATCTTCACAATTTCCCGAAATTCCGATTCGGCCAGGGGCATAACCGACAGACGCGATTGCCGAACTAACGCGATTCCCTTCAGCCGCGGATTGCTTTTAATTTCGCGTAGCGTAACTGGCCGGCGCAGCGGTTTGATTGGCGCGAGATCGACAGCGCTCCAATCGCCCTCTTTTGCCGCGGGGTCGGGATAGGCCGGCCGCGTGACCTTGGCAATGCCGACTACCGCTTTATCCTCGCCACTGTGATAAAAAAGAACTTCATCGGCCTTTTGCATTTTGCGCAGATTATTTCGCGCCGTGTAGTTGCGGACGCCTGTCCAGGCAGTCTGGCTCTCGGCGACAAAATCCGACCACGAATAAGAGGAAGGCTCCTGTTTCACCAGCCAATAGTTCTTCATGCGAAGATCGTAACACAGGCTTCCAGTCCGCCACGGGACGGACTCGCTGCGGCGAGCCTGTCGCGTCGAGCGGGCGTCTCGCCCGCCGCAAATTAGAGGTCGCTTGAAAAGCGGCGCTCACTTGTTGCCTGACGCTGCAAGCAAGGCGCTGTTTGAATGCACGGAACAGAGACCATTGAATTAAAACACCCAGCAGGCTGGAAGCCCGCCTGACGTGTCAGGCAAGATTCCTGAATCACATCGCTCCTTATTCGACAATTACGCCCGCTTGTTTCACAATCGACCTGATGCCGCGGCTGCCATTCATCACGTTCGAAGGATCGGAGGGATGCGGAAAATCCACGCAAGTGCAGAGACTGGCGACGCGCCTCGAGCGATGCGAGATTCCATATCTGGTGACGCGCGAGCCTGGTGGTACACCCATCGGCGAGACGATTCGCGAGCTTCTCCAATTTGCTCCGCACAACGCCGGCATGACGCCGGAAACCGAGCTGCTCTTATTCGAGGCCAGTCGCAGTCAGCTCGTGCGCGAAACAATCAAACCGGCGCTGGAACGCGGAATGTGCGTGATCGTCGATCGTTTCTTTGATTCCACAACTGTTTACCAGGGCGCGGCACGAAAATTGGATCGGCAAATTGTCGAACGTCTGAATGCGTTCGCAGTTGGCGGCTGCGTCCCCGATATTACTTTCGTGCTCGATATCGATGCAGCAACCGCGCGCTCCAGAATGCAAGAACCGCGTAGAGCGGATCGGATGGAACAACAACCAGCGGAGTTTTACGAGCGCGTTCGTGGCGCATATCGGGAACTGGCTGAGCGCGAACCAAATCGCATGGTGCTCATCGATGGCTCGGGCGACGCAGACGAGATCGAGAGCGAAATTTGGAAAATACTTTCTTCGCGTTATCCAAATGTGACCGCTCACCACTGACCGTGACCATGACTTCTCACCTCTCACCTCTCACTTCTCACGTCCGATCTCCGACCTCCGACCTCTGATCAACATGGCCTTCTCGCAAGATACCGCGCTCGATCTCCTCCGCCGCGCCCACGAACACAATCGGCTCGCGCACGCCTATTTGATTTCGGGGCCGCCAGGCAGCGGAAAGCAGCGGCTCGCGGCGGACCTTGCCAGCCTTGTTAATGGCACAGCTGCCGGCGACGTTTTCTCTGCGAAGGCTCGCGAGATTTTCGTTGCCCAACCCGAATCGAAATCGCGGCGCATTGTCATTGAGCAGATTCGCGATCTTGAGCATGCGCTACAAATGCGCGCGTCAAATGGCCGGCGCAAGGTGGCGATTATTTGCGATGCCGACCGGCTGCAACCGCAGGCCGCGAACGCGTTTCTCAAAACATTGGAAGAACCGCCGAAGGATTCATTGATGCTTCTTCTAAGCGCCTTACCCGAAGCGTTGCCGGAGACAATTCTTTCACGGTGCATCGCAATCCCGCTTGCTCCAGACGGCCAGCCCAAAAACAAGACGGAAGAGGAAAAGCTCGTGAAATTACTACAGCAGGCCGCTTGTGAGCAGAGTTGGAGCATTCAGTATGCGTATCGATTGGCTCAGGAATTCCAGCGTCTGCTCCGCGCGGTTCGGGCACAAATCAAAAGCGCAACAGATCAGACATTAAAACAGGAGGAAACACGCTATAAGGATGCGACCGATGGCGCCTGGCTGGAAGCACGGGAAGAATACTACAAAGCGCTTACGGAAAGTTTTTACCTGCAACGGCGCGCCGGACTGATCGAAACATTATTCACCTGGTGGTCTGATGTGCTTCGGGCGAGTAACGGCGTAGAGCATCGTAATCTGCCCAACGCCGGAAAAGAAACAGGCGCGCTCGCGAAACGTTTCGGGACCGTCGAAATTTTGCGGCGCATCCGCTGCCTCGAAGAATTGCGCGATCATCTGGGTCGCAATATTCAGGAAGCGCTCGCCGTCGAAGTCGCTTTCCTGGCGATTTTCACGGCTTGATTTCGGAGCAGCTCAAACCGAAGAAAAACGAAGGTAACCAAGGTTTTTCAGGGTCGAGCTTTGAAAGGCTATAGGCAGATGAGCTTCCTCTCCCAGGCGGCTTATCGAGAAAAGAAGAAAACGCCACAGAAGAGCACGACCGCGGATTACACGGATAAAGACCTATTATCTCTTACCTATCCGTGCCATCCGTGTTATCCGTGGTCACTTTCTCAGTCTTACGGATTGTTGAGAACGACTTGCGAGGCCGGCTTGCTTACTTCAATCTGATCACTCACTCTCTGGATTTTTGAGTCGTGCTCTTTGAGACGCGCAACGACAGTGTCCATCTCTTTCTTAAGCTCACTGATTGTCGCCTCGAAATCCTTGCGCTGCTGCGCGATGGTCACCTCCTGTTCTTCAACCTTGCGGTGCTCTTTCAGGAATTCGTTGAGTAGCATCGCATTCACCGCGTCGTAGCGCACGGTGTAAATCTCGCCATCGGAGTCGCGCACTACCAGGTCGGGGTTTACCTGAGCCACTTCCTCGGCGATCAAACCGAATTGCGGCGTGTCTTTGGTGTCGCTCTTATAGTGAAAAGTGACCGGCTTGAGCGAGAGAATGGCTTCGCTGGCCTTATCCATTGGTTGAATCTCTCTCTTAAATCGCTTCGATGAAACAATCGTGCCCAGCTGGCCGGCCGAATCTATCACCACGGGTATGCCAGTGAGTCCCACGGTGACCCCATTAATACCGGCTATAAAGGTTCTTGTCTGAGAACCGCCGATTCGGATGGTTTCGGACTCGCCGGCGACGCCAACGTTGCCGATATCGATATTGAAGTTGCCCGTGCTAAGATTGCCGCCGGCGCCAGTGCCCAAAGCGATATTGAATCCGCCGATGGTGTTGTTAGCGAGCGCAGCAAACCCGTAGGCCGTGTTGCTGGTGCCGGTGGTGTTGATACCGAGCGCACCAACACCATTGGCCGTGTTGTTGCCGCCAATGGTGTTCTTATAGAGCGCAGCAAAACCAGTGGCCGTATTGGCGTCGGCGGTGTTGAAATAGAGCGCAGCGTAACCATTGGCCGTGTTTTGGGTGCCGTCGGTGTTGTTCGCCAGCGCATAAGCACCGGTGGCACTATTGAAAAACCCGCTGGTGTTGCTAAAGAGCGAATAAACGCCAGTAGCGGTGTTGAAGCCGCCATTGGTATCGCTATTCAGGGCTCGAAGACCTGTCGCCGTATTTTGGTTGCCGCCAGTGAGCTGGTTAAGCGCCTGGAAACCAGTGCCCGTGTTCCAGACCCCAGTAGTGCGGCTGACGAGCACCCCGATACCTTCCCCGTTGTTGGAGCCGGCTATGGCGCCCTCCGTGTCGGGACCCACCGCTTGCACCGTCGGTGCAAGCCCAAAACAGACAAGCACGAGCGGGATGAGGAATCCCGCGCTGACGGGATTCACTGGTTTTCTAACAGGCGGAATTGTTGTTTTGACCTGAATTAATGGTTTCATAGGGCTTGTAATTTTCCTTTTCCTTATTTAGCAGAGTTCTTGTTTAGATGTGATTTTGACAAAAGGAGTTTTGCGAAAGACTGCGGCACCTTGTCAAGATTAAAAAACCACCCGCCTGAGGCGGGTGAAACGCGGTGGCTTGTTGCAGCTGTAGCCGGGGTCGGCTTGTCACGCCGTAGCCGTAAGCGAAGGCGGATGACCCCGGCTGGTATAGTGCGGCGACAGTTTTACGGTTTGTTGAGGACTACTTCTGGCGTCGGTTTGTTGACTTCAAGTCGGGCGCTCACTTTTTGAATTTGCGCTGCCTGTTCTTTGAGCAGCGCGGTGAGGGCTTGGATTTCTTTCTGGTGCTGCGCGACCGTAGTTTGAAAGTCTTTCTTTAACTCTTCGACTTTGCGGTGCTCTTTGAGAAACTCATTGAGCAACATCGCGTTCACCGCCTCGTAGCGCACGGTATTGACTTCGCCCTCCTTATCGCGCACCACCAAATCAGGATTGACCGCTTCCACATCCTCGGCCACCAGTCCAAATTGTGGAATGCCTTGCGGATCTATTCCCTTCTTGTAGCGGAAGGTGACTGGTTTGAGCGCAAAGAGCGCTTCGCTGGCTCGCTCCATTGGCTTGATTTCCTCTTTAAACCGTCGAGACGATGTTGTGGTGCCAAGTTTGCCGTCTGAATTAATGAACACGGCAGTTCCTCCGGAAGAGGTTTGGCCAAAGATGTTGCCGATATAGCAGCTGTTGCTCGCGTTCGCACCATCGGCGCCGATACAGATAACGTTATTGGCCGCGGTGACGCCGCTACCGGCGCCTTGGCCCAAGGCCGTGTTTTGGCTGCCAGTGGTGTTGTTAGAGAGCGCACCAGCACCGGTGGCCGTGTTGTTGTCGCCGGTGTTGAACAAGAGCGCATTAACACCGTTTGCCGTGTTGTTGAAGCCGGTGATGTTGCGATTGAGGGCTTGAAAACCGTTGGCCGTATTGCTGAGACCGGTGGTGTTTTTATAGAGCGCAGCAAAACCAGTGGCCGTGTTGAAGCTGCCGGTGTTGCGATACAGCGCACTGTAACCAGTGGCCGTATTGTAGTCGCCGCTAATGTTGTTCGCCAGCGAATAGGCGCCAGTGGCACTATTGAAAAATCCGCTGGTGTTGGCAAAGAGCGAAAAAACGCCAGTGGCGGTGTTGAAGCCACCAGTGGTGTCGCTGAACAGGGCTCGAAGACCCGTCGCCGTATTTTGGTTGCCGGCAGTGAGGTGGTTAAGCGCCTCGAAACCAGTGCCGGTGTTCCAGACCCCAGTAGTGCGGCTGACGAGCACCCCGATACCTTCGCCATTGTTGGAGCCGGGTATGGCGCCCTCCGTGTCGGGACCCACCGCTTGCACCGTCGGTGCAAGTCCAAAACAGGCAAGCACGAGCGGGATGAAATGGAAACCCCGTCGTAAAGACGGTCGATGTATGGGGCTTTTTGCAGAGAGAACGATTGCTTTCATTTTACAAACCTTTCTTTTTCCAGGTGATTGGACTGCGTGGCTCGGATCTGAAGCAGGGCAGAAGAAGCTACCTGGCAAAGCGCGCTCTCCCTGGTGTAGATCGATTACTGGCGCCGAGCTTTGCAAAAATCCCGCCAACTCGGCAGATAAAATCAACTTTAGTGTCTCTTAGCGTGTTTAGTGGACAACTCCTCTGCTTTCCTGGTTTCTGTTTAATTTTTGTAGTGGGATTTGCCCACGAAAGAATACCAAAAGCTCCAAAAAAGAGGCGGTTGAACAGGCTAAAAGCATACAAGCCTGCCTTCCGAAAATCCGTGTCATCTGTGCAATCCGTGGTTACGATGAGTCAATGATTGCATGATTGACACGCCAAGACGCAGACGCAGGATGTCGATCTAACGATGCGATTGGGAACCCCGCCTTAAAGAGAAATGCCGAAGGTTTCCGAATTCTACGGGATACAGATTATCTTTTATTTGAATGAGCACGGCACTCCGCATTTTCACGCGCGTTATTCTGGCGGGAGAGTTTCCATCGCCATAGAGTCTCTCGAAATTTTGAAAGGTTCGATTGCGCCGCGAGCTATGCGCCTGGTGTCCGAGTGGGCCGCGGCACATCGCGCCGAGCTTCTTGAATCCTGGAAGGAAGCGCGAGCCGGTCGCTTGCCAAAGCCAATTCCACCGCTTGAATAGGGTATGGACGAACAAGTCGTTACTGCGGTAGCGCCCACGAGAAATCACCGGGCAAAAATCACCTTTGCTGACGGGTTTAACGCCGAAATCGATTTGCGACCCGCTTTGCACAGTCCGGCTTTTGAGTCGCTTCTCGATGAGTCCGCTTTCCGGCAGATGACTGTCGATTACGATACGATCAGTTGGCCTAACGGTGCCGACATTGCACCGGAGACTTTGCGGTTTTGGTGCGAACTTGGCCGTGTCGCCAGTCAGGAAGAAGGCGACCAGCATTTTGCCGCGCAACAAAGGACAGCTCGTGTCGCGGAAGAACCGTGAGATTTGAGAATCAAGTCGCGGTTGTGACTGGAGCGGGGCGGGGGATCGGGCACGCGATCGCCATTCGGCTGGCGGGCGAAGGCGTGCGCGTGGCGTGCGTGAGCCGAACGGAAGCGAACGCAAAAAGAACCGCTGACGAAATCAACATCATCAGGGCCGATGCGGCGAAAGCGTACGCTGTCGATGTTGCGGACCACGCCACGGTTCAAAAAATTGGCGCGCAGATCCTGGAGGACTTCTTGAAGATCGACATCCTGGTGAACAACGCGGGCGTAACACGCGATGTACTGGCAATGCGCATGTCGTTGGAAGATTGGGACACGGTTATCAATACGAATTTGCGCGGGGCGTTTAGTTTTACCCAATCGATTGTTCGCTCCATGATTAAACAGCGCGGCGGCCGCATCATTAACATCAGTTCGGTGATCGGACTGATTGGAAATGCCGGGCAAACAAATTACGCGGCGAGCAAGGCCGGTTTGATCGGTTTCACCAAATCGCTCGCGCGGGAATTGGCCAGCCGCAATATCACGGTGAATGCGGTGGCGCCGGGATTCGTCACGACGGACATGACCGTCGGCTTATCGGATGAAATCAAAAGCACGATTCAATCGAAAATTCCTCTTGGCAGAACCGGCACGCCCGAAGACATCGCCAGCGCTGTAGCGTTTCTTGCATCCGCGGAGGCGAATTACATTACCGGCCAGGTGTTATGTGTCGATGGCGGGATTGTGATGTGATTTTCCAGAGTGTAGGGGAAGCTGTCAGCTTCCCCTACAGCTACAGCGCGCCTACATCTTCACACCGCGGAGCATGATGGTAATCCGCCCGTCGGCCAAAAGAATATCACCGGCTGAAACCCGACATTCGTAAACTGTATTGGCGGCCTCTCCAAACAAGCGGTAGGCACAAATCTGAAGTGGCGAAGCGACGTCATCCAGACGCGTCACGTGCAAACGTGCATCCCGTACCGCGGCCAGGTAGCCCGGTGGCGCGGTCACGCCCTCCGAGCGCGCACGCAATCCGCCATGCACGGCAGCGGCTTGGGCAGCGTATTCGAAAGCATGCACAGCCCATAACCGTCCATCGCGACGCAAAGGATTGGCCGGATCACGATGCGAATTACTGATGCAGACAATCGACCGATCGTCCCACTCGGTGACGCGATCCAACAGGCACATTAGGCCGGAGTGTGGAATCAGCGTGCGGATTTCCGCTTTGTTAATCGGTATATCGTGAGGATTCACCTTATAAACTAGAGGCCTTCACTAAATCGGTAATAGCCCAGCGTTTTAACACTGGGTTACATTAAGCAAAAACGGTGAGTCCCTTAGGGACGAAAGAAGCAGTGCCAGGATGGACAACCTTTGGAGGGAGAGGGATTTCTGTTGTCCCTCGTTGGGACTCAAAAAAATAAAATCCCATCTCGACCCAGCGTTAAAACGCTGGGCTATTTTCAAAGCGCTCTTGTGGCTCTTGTTTGCGGGAGAGCGTGTAACCGTTTTTAAACCTTTCACGCGAGTTCCGAAGGCGTTCGGAATTGATCCCAAAGCGAGTAGAAGTTAAACCAGTTGTAAGGCGCGAGGCGTGCGTAATACTCCAACCGCTCGGCATAACGTTGCATCCAACACTGAACGTCTTCCGTGCGCCGCTCGCGATGCAAAGTGATTTCGTCGGCGAAATATTCGAAATAAATTTCGTAGCGCTTCCCGCCGCGGTAGAGGCCGAAAAACAGGATAACAGGGCAATGCATTATAGCAGCAAGCAGAATCGGACCGGCCGGAAACGTAGCCGACGCGCCTAGCAACTGACATTCCGTTGTCTTGTCACCGCCGGTGACGCGATCGCCTAGCATGCCGATGAAGAAGCCCGCATCCAAGCTCTCCTTGACCTTCAGCAGCGTATCCGGCCGATCCGGCGCGATTACCGTGCTGGCGATCCTCGGGTTCAGCGCATCAAGAAAGCGAGTGATATTTTGGTTGTGCTCGGTGTCCATCAACACCTTGAGCGGGAAGTCTTGTTGCGTTACTCCGAGCGTGCGCAACATTTCGAAGCTGCCGAGATGCGAGCCCAAAAGGATGCAGCCCTTGCCGCTCTCGATCTGCTGGTGCAGAATTTCCTTGTCGTGAAGTGTGACGTCAAAGTAGTCGAACTCACCCCTCAACAGATACACGCGATCCAAAATCGTGGCCGCGAAACAATAAAAATGTTGGAAGACATGCCACAAATGAGGCGGACGGCCGCGCACGCGTCTCAGGTATGTGTACGATTCTCGCCGGGCTGTGTGTGCGCTGATAAAAAAATAAAGCGTGATTGGATAAAGCAGAAGTCTTGCTGCCCACCGGCCGATGTGCACTGCAATCCAGGCGATCACCCTCAGCGACGCAGGTGTACCGCGTTCCGGCAAGTCCCCCCAACGATGCGCGAGCAAGGTTTTAGCCGCGAAAGCTTTCTGGGTCATTTGTATGTAGCGGTGTTCTGTCCGCAAATGGCGCCGGCGAAAAAATGCGGATAGATTTCGCGAATGCCCTCGGTGTCCGGTGCGACCTCGGCATGCTGAAAGCCTGCGCGCGTAAGTGCGCGGCGCCAGTGATCCGCAGTCAGAAAGCCCGGGTTGGGGCGGATTTCGGGATCTGTCTGAACCTCGGTAAAACTTTCCAGAATCTGAAACATCAGCTCGGGGTAGATCGGCTGATTGACATACGGCCGCAGGCATTCGCCGATTACCAGCCAACCATCGTCGGCCAGAGCAAGGCGCGCCTGATTCAAACTAAACAAGAGATCCTTGGAGACGTGCAGCACGTTGACTGCATATACGAGATCGAACTCGCCCAGAGCGACGCCCTGAACATCCCACGGCAAATTGAGGTCGAGCGCGCCCCATTCCAACGGCAGATCGGGATACTGCTTTGCGAGATCGCGTTGACTGCGCCGCCGGAAGAATGCGTTCGGTTCTGTAATGAGATAGCGTTCTAGCCGCGGCAGAAGCGCACGTTCATCGAGGCAGCGCACCAAAGTTTCACTAGCGCTGCCAGCGCCGGCGCCGACTTCTAAAATTCGCAGCCTGGACCGAGTGGACATGCGATCAGTGGCAAGTATCGCACTGACCCAGTTGTTCACCGCGTAAGTTAAATTGCTGTTGCTAAAATAATTGAGCCACAACGGTATTCCCTGCGGTCCGAACAGGCCGTGATCGCCGCTCTGCTCGCCGCGGGCGACCGCTGGATAGAGGCTTGCTGCGTGATCTAATAAATCCAAAGTCGCTGCATTGGCTGGATCAATATTAAGTCCTATTGCACGCAAGCCCTCGAGGCCGGGTTGCCACGGCAAATGTCGTAGATGATAAGAGCGCGTGTCGCGGTTGGTTCGTGCTTCTATGCAGCCAGTCTCGACCAGGCGCTCCAAGATCCAACTCAAGGCGAAACCGAAACGTGGCTGAAAAGAAAGCATGTGACCAAGGTCATCCACCGATCGCCATTCACCGAGTTGATCGATTACACCCAATCGGCTCAACAGATCGATGGCTAATTCGATGCTATAGCGCTCCATCAGTTCGATGCTTTGGTACAAGCGTTCGCTGAACACCGCTGGTGGATAATCTTTGAGCCAATTCGCCAGGCGCGGATCGCGTGGCCCAGCCTTGAATGCAGGCCCCTCAAACGATGCGACGTTCACGAGCTGAGCTTGTCCCGTAACAGACCTGAAGTCGACCTTCGACTATCACCCGGTCATCGACACGACAGCAAAAATCGACCTTGCCCTCAGCGTCCTGACCCACGGAAAGAGAGATGGTGAACGGCTGCTGAGGTTTTAAGGGCGCGAGAAACTTAACTACGCGGATGGCGGTAACGCGAGAACCTCCGCGCCACTCGGTCAAAGCTGCGAGGATTTCATCGAGGATCACTACGCCCGGCACAATAGGCGTACCGGGGAAATGTCCGGGCAAACTGGGATGATCAGCGCTGATCGTTCGACGACCTTCAAAGTTCATGCAATGACTTTTCGCTCACCCCCTCAAATCCAGCAACTCTGCATACAGCGGTGGAATCGCAACGAGTCTGTGCGAGGTCCTTCTCCCGCGACTGCGGGATCAGGACGACGTCTTGGAAGGTGTTGCGCCGAAGCCAGTCCTGTTTGATGATCACGTCATGACAGAGAAAGCGACATTCGGTGCAGGATGTTTTTGGGGAGTCGAAGCGACGTTTCGCCAAATCAAGGGCGTAACGAACGTGACGGCCGGCTACGCGGGCGGAACCAAAGATAATCCGACCTATGAAGATGTTTGCACAGACGAGACCGGACACGCTGAAGTGGTGGAAGTGGAATTCGATCCGTTGCAAGTCAGCTACGACCAACTCCTTGATGTTTTTTGGTCGAACCACAATCCGACGACTTTGAATCGACAAGGCCCCGATGTTGGAACGCAATATCGTTCAGTGATTTTTTATCATTCACCCGAGCAAAAGTTGGCAGCGGAAGCATCGAAAGAAACAATCGACAAAAGCGGGCGGTTTCGTCAGCCGGTGGTAACGCAAATTGAATCCGCTCCAAGATTTTGGCGCGCGGAAGAATATCATCAGCGTTATCTGGAGAGGCGCGGGCAAACGCACTGCGCGATTTGATCCAATCGCGAATGGGTTGCCACGTAATTCGAACGAAGAATTTTGTTGCGGACGCAGCGGATTTTATCGTCGATCAAGCGCACCAGGCGCTTGGCGAGCGCAACCAATTTCGCATTGCGCTCTCAGGCGGAAATACGCCACGGCCGGTTTACGCGCAGCTCGCAGCGATCGCACGCGATCTGCCGTGGAAGGTGATTCAAATCAATTTCAGCGACGAACGCTGCGTGCCACCGGATGACCCGCAGAGCAACTTCAGGATGGCCCATGAAAGTCTCTTTGTGCCTGCAGCTGTTCCGGAAAAATCGATTGCCCGCATGCGCGGTGAAATCGACCCGCAGATTGCAGCCCGTGAATATGAAAATCATCTCGATGTTTTGGCGGCACAACGCGGCGAAACCATCTATCGACACGACCTGATTTTGCTCGGCTTGGGCGATGATGGCCATACCGCCTCCTTATTTCCGAACACGGCTGGCCTAGAGGAAAATAGGCGAAAAGTAATTGCGAATTTTGTGCCAAAATTGAATTCGTGGCGGTTAACGTTCACTTTTCCGCTCATCAATCATGCACGACAGGTCTGTTTTCTGGTGAACGCTACGAAAAACGCCGAGTTGATCGAGCGCGTGCTGGAAGGCGATCAGCAATTGCCCGCTGCGCGAGTGAATCCTGCGACTGGAGAATTGACATGGATTCTCGGGCAAGCTTGATGTTTTTCCTAACCACGAATGGACACGAATAAACACGAATTTTGGAGGGAGTCTGCGCTGTCAGCATCCAAGAATTCTTCCGGTTCGTGAGAATGCGCACAATTATCGTTACAGGCTCGGCGGGATTGATTGGCTCGGAAACGGTAAAGCGATTTGCGAAGGCTGACGCGCGTGTGGTTGGGATCGACAACAATATGCGTGCACAGTTTTTTGGAGCGGAAGCCTCGACCAAAAAAACTCGTGATGATTTGATCGTAAATGTTCGTGGTTACGAACATCATGACCTGGATATTCGGGATGCCGTCGCAGTCACGGAGTTATTCAAACGGCATCGCGGTGCTATCGACGCGATTGTGCATACCGCGTCGCAGCCGTCGCATGACTGGGCGGCTCGCGATCCACAAACCGATTTTACGGTGAACGCCAATGGCACGCTGAATCTGCTGGAGGCGGCGCGGCAATTTTCTCCCGAGGCGCCATTTATTTTTACGTCTACAAACAAAGTCTATGGCGATACGCCGAATCGTTTGCCTCTGCGCGAATTGCCAAAGCGCTGGGAAATCGAGCCGGGACATGAATACGAACCGGGCATTTCCGAGACGATGAGCATCGATTACACGAAGCACTCTCTCTTCGGCGCGTCCAAGGTCGCGGCGGACATTCTCGTTCAGGAATACGGGCGCTACTTTGGAATGCCCACGGTTTCTTTTCGTGGTGGGTGTCTCACCGGCCCGGCGCATGCCGGCACGGAGCTGCACGGTTTTCTTTCTTACCTGATGATCTGCACGGTGAGCGAGCGGCCTTACCGCGTTTTCGGCTACAAGGGTAAACAGGTTCGCGACAACATACACAGCTTCGATCTCGTGGAAGCGTTTGCCGAATTCATTCGGGCGCCGCGCGTCGGGGAAGTGTATAACATCGGCGGCAGCCGGCATAGCAACTGTTCTATGCTGGAGGCCATCGATAGCTGCGAAGAAATCAGCGGCCGAAAACTAACGTGGAGTTATGAGGAGACCAACCGCGTGGGCGATCATATCTGGTGGATCAGTGATGTGCGAAAGTTTCAGCAACATTATCCAGGATGGAAATTCCATTACGGATTGCGCGAAATCCTCGACGAAATTTACACAGCGGCGCGACGCTCGTAATTTGGGAATCGAGATTCGTGATTCGATTCCCGTTGCCCGCTATTTTCCATCTTCAAACGACCCTAAAACACCGCCTCGGTCATAACAGGAGTGCCGTAAAGTCATAACACAGGCATGGAAATCCGCCAAAGTTCGCTCATGCATATGAGCGGTGAAAACTCCTCGCGCGTAAGCTGCAACGCAAATGACAGAATCAGCAACGGCTCTTTTAGTGCTCGTGAATTAGGAACCACTGAGCACCATTGAGGGATTACTCGCAAGGAAGCCACCTTCCATGCAACCAGACACTTCGTTTCATTCGACCCTGGCTTTCCGGGAACGATATCGGGACGATTACTGGCGAAATAATGATCCGATTGCCGAGGATCGTTTGCTATGGCGAGCCCAGGCGTTTCGGCACGCGGTTCATCTCTTTCCAGGGCAGACGATTCTTGAGCTAGGCTGCGGAGAAGGGCTCTTCACACGCGCACTTTTGCGAGTATGCCGCGGGGAGAATCCGATTACCGCGGTGACATTTCAGAAGTCCGCCGCAGATCCAACGGATATCAGAAGGAAAGTCGAGCTTCTGGAATTTTCCGACTTTTCCACTTCACTGAGGGGCCGGCGCTTTGATTGCGTGGTTGCAATGGACTTGGTGGATCGTCATCACGCTTCGCAACTCCTAAGGAGTGTGTACGAGCTTCTTGGGCCGGGAGGCAAGATGGTGTTTTACGAGAGTAACCCATTGAATCCATTTCTTACGCTGCGCCGCCTCTTCCGGCGTTTGTTGGGCAGTCAAGATGCGCGGCGTCTTCTTAGCCGATCTCAACTCTACAGCCTTCTCGTGAGTAGCGGATTCGTCCAGGTTTACGCGATTTATAATGACTTTGTCTTTGCTCCTCTGACACGGCGCCTGATCTGGCTCTTGCGTAATCTGTCGATTCTACTGGAGAACGCACCTGCTGTACGGGCATTGGCGGGTTCAATTCTTGTCCACGCGCAAAAACCACCAGAAGGGATGGCTGTGCCGAGGGGAACACGGATTACACACGAATCATTGCGAGGTGCAGTCTCCGTTGTCATCCCATGCCGCAACGAAGAGATGAACATCAGGCCCTTGGTGAACCGGCTTCTTAATTTGTACGGAGACTCCGTGTATGAGATTATACTCGTTAACGACGGTAGCACCGATGGTACTGCGGCAGTAATGGCCGACATTGCCCAGCAGAATAACCGCGTTAAACCTCTGCATCGCGGTCCGCCGAATGGCGTCGGTCGCGCCATAGCCGAGGGACTGTCCCAAGCCGGTGGACACTACGTGTTAACAATGGATTGCGATTTTGCACATCTTCTGCCCGAATTTCGCGACCTCTTCGATTGTGCTGTCGAGGGCTATGACGTCGTCGTCGGCAGTCGGTTTTCCCGGCGTAGCGTTCTCCTTAACTATCCTTTTCTGAAAATCGCGGCAAATCGGGGCTTTCATTTGTTGGCGCGGCTGCTGCTTTTGCGAAATTTTCGCGATCTTACGAATAACCTTAAGCTGATGCGCCGAGAGGTCGTAGCGGATCTGCAACTTCGTCAGCCCGGTTTCGCTGTGAACGCCGAGACCGGGCTCCAGCCACTTATCCTTGGCTATCGCGTGAAAGAGGTGCCGATTTCGTGGATCAATCGATCTCCGGAAATGGGCGCATCGTCATTCAGGCTCATTCGCGTGGGCGGTGGTTACTGGCAGGTCCTTCTAAACATCTGGCTCAGACAAGTATTCAGGGCAGGTTCGTACTGGGATTTGCACCGACGGTCCGTAAGCGCGGATACGAAGTAGAATGTAACAAATTCACGAGGGGGAATCGCCCGATTGACGGTGAATCATGCCCAATGATCGTTTAGAACCCGATGACCCCGATATTCCGTAAAACGCCAAGCTCTGCCCCGGCTCCGGAACCACCGCAGGCTGCGTGGGGACGTATGAATTGGTTGCTACTGCTCGTCACCTTCGGATTGATTGCGGTCCTTCAGATCCTTGTCGCGGGCCGGAGTGGACTTTGGGCTGACGAAGTTTTCTCGCTGGCATTGGCAACGGGACATAGCCTCGAGCACGCAGCCGCCGTGGCCGACCCACGGCGAGGGGATTTCGTTGAGCCTAACCACCCCGTGCCGGCAGAGGAGTTTTCTCGCTATCTCAAGCACGACGACCCTCCAGCCAATCCTGCGCGTGTGGTTCGGGCCGTATTACTCTCCGATACGAACCCACCACTTTATTACCTCTTGCTCTACGGGTGGACAATCGCCTTCGGGACGAGTGACATCGCCCTTCGCTTATTCTCGATTATGTGCGCACTGGCTTGTCTTCCGCTACTTGCCGGCATTGCGCGGCGTACAGGGGCAGAAGTTTTTTCCAGCTGTGTTCTTTTCGCATTCTCCCCATTGGGAATTTACTATTCGACAGAAGGGCGGATGTACTCGCTCCTGTGGCTGTGCGTGCTTGCAACGACATGGGCTTCGCTCGTCTTACAGCAACGCGGCGAAGGTATCGCGATTTATGCTCTTTGGATCCTGGCGTCAGTGGCTGGATTTTTGAGCCACTATTTCTTTGTGTTTCCATGGCTGGCCGTTGTTGCATATCTCTCGATTGCGCCAGGGAAACTCACGAAGTTAAAACTGGCGGTGTGTCTATTGGTGACCGTTATTTTAATTCTCCCATGGTACATAAAACTCCCGGAGAGCCTTGCCACCTGGCGAATTACAAAGGATTGGCTGAAATGGCGACCGCCGGGATTTTATCGCTGGGTTGCATCACTCGAGCTCGTGGTTCAGCCCTTTTCTGGAGGCGATTATCGAATCTCAAATGCCGTCGCCCTAATTCTCTTCGGCTTGATTGGCATCGTCATGGTTTCGCGTCTGCGTATACAGGTATTCGGCAAACATCGGCTTTTGCTCTGGCTTTCATTCACCGCTGCCTGCGTGGGTCCTCTCGCTTTTGATCTGGTGCAGCACACCTATACGGTTGCGGTCCCGCGCTATGCAGTTGCGGCATTACCATTCGCATACCTGCTGGCGGGCGTCGGGCTTGCCTGCGTGAGCCGTCATACGAGATTCATTATGCTCATTCTCATAATCGCGGCTTGGGCACCGACCACCATGGGTATTTATCGCAGCCGTTGGCGAGGTTGGTCACCCCTCCGCGAGATCTCACATGCGGCCTGCGCGAATGCCGGTCCTTCCGATTTGATACTTATCCATTCTATCCCATCAGGGGTAATAGGCATTGCTCGTTACGCTCACGATTCTGCTGGAGTGGCTTCGTGGGTCGGACAGCTCGGAACGCGTCGGGTGCCGGAATCATTGCGCTCGCTGGCTAATGGGCGCACGCGGATCGTTTTAGTGAAGGTGCATGAGGTTGGTGAGCCTGCCCCGGAGGAACACTGGTTGCGTGCCAACGCTGTCGTCTTTGGCGAGACAGATCTGGGTTCGGGCAAAATCGTGGACTTCCGGCCACGCGGTGCAAAGACATTCTAAGCAGATTGCAAAGAGAAGGGCAGGGAACCGAGATTCGAGAATCGATTCACAATTCACGATGTAGCGATTCAGTGCCCTCAATATTCTTCGCCCTCGTCTTCTCTTGGCGGCACGACGCGATCGTCAACTGCGTATGCATGAAGCATTACCGCGATGAGATAGAAGAAAAAGAGGCCGATCCCGAATCCTGCGGAGGCGATTGCAGCTAGAAACACGAAAATCCCGACGGGAACAGCGCCAGCCATCCACAAAAAGCCAGCCAGTCTGTGTCCCTTGTAAATGTGCCCCAAACCGGGAATCACACTTAATATTACCGCCACTGCGTCGCTCGCTTTGCCTTCCGCAGTTTCAGTGGCGCCACGCGTCCAGTCACATCGGTCGCAGCGTTCTGCGTCCTTCGGTAGGAGATGCCCACAGTACGGACAGGGCATTGTTTCCCCCGCGCTCGGTCCGGGCCGAGTGGCTGGTGCGTCCGTGTACTCCACGCTCATTTCAATCATTGAAGGTCACAAGCGGCGCGGAATTCGTCAAGTAAACTTGCAGTTGGCCGCAATACAGCCGTTCGGTAGACTCGATCACAACGGATTGAAAGGCGCGCTTCTTCTTTTCCTCGGATTCTCCGCGCAAGCTTTAAGCGCGGGGCTGGGTCCCTATGCTCACCTGGTTGTTAATGATTCCCCTGGAACACCGCGCGACGGAGTGCGCGTGACTTATCTCGGCACCAACGGCTACCAATTCGAGTTCAGGGGCCATGCGCTGCTTGTCGATCCTTATTTCTCGCGCGTGAATCTTTTGAGCGTCGCGCTCAATTCGCGCATTCAACCAGACATCGCTCGCATTGCTGAGGGAATGCGACATCTCGCCCCGAAGGCGGACGCGATCCTGGTGACTCACGGACATTTCGATCATTTGCTCGATGTTCCAATTGTAATGTCGAAAACGCAGGCTCGTCTCGTTGCTTCGGCTTCTGCCATCACTCTTGTCCGGCAGCTGCCGGATGCAGGCGCACCATCCGGCGATGCGGTGTCAGCCGGAGATGTGCGACTCATTGGACCATGGAAAATTCGCGTGTTACCCGCCACCCACGATCGGCTTTTCGGCAAGGTGCCGTTTGATCAACATGAAGCGCGCGGCCCGGGCCCGCCGCAGCGTCCAGCCGATTGGATTTGCGGCGAACCGCTTGCGTTTCTCATCGAAATCGGTGGGCAGCGCATTTACATCGATTCCGGTGGAACAACCGCCCAGTGGCCACCCCATGAGCAGGTCGATCTTGCAATTCTGGGCGTGGCTCTGCCAGATTCGCGCGTGCGGTTGCTCGGCGCGCTCGAACGTCTGGAGCCGCGCTATATCTTGCCCAGTCACCAGGACAATTTCTTTCGGCCATTAGATGCTGGATTCCAATTTGGGCTGCTCACGGATTTCTCCCGGGTCCGGCGCGACTGCGAACGAGAGAATCGTGGCCACTTAATCCTGCTCGATTATTTTCGGCCATGGACGCTGCCGAGAAAATGACTCCGGCGCGCGAACGTTACGCACTCCTGCTCACCGCGCTCGCGCCGGTGGTTCCGCAAATTCTCGGGAGCGCGTTCAATATTTGGTACAACACGACGGTCATTTATCCGTTGCTCACGTCTCCTGCGCTGAAGCAACGTTTCTTCGAGACGATCGTGGTTTATAATGGCGTCATCTATCCGATCGGCGTTTTCTTGTGGCTCAAGCGAATTTTCTCGTTTCGTGATCTGTTTCATCGTCTTCGCGCGGGATCGGCCGCCGATTCTGCGTCGCTCACACAAGCGCGCCGGCGATTGATTCATTTGCCGTGGTTCGCCGCTGCCATTTGTGGCGTCGCATGGTTTTTGTGCATTCCTATCTTTCTTGGCGCGCTCTTTCAAGCTCAGCATCCGCTCGATTCGCGGTTACTCTGGCATTTGCCGATCTCGTTCTGCGTCTCCGGCTTCATTGCAATTACGCACACATTGTTTCTGGTCGAACTCGCCAGTCACTGGGGATTGTTTCCCGTTTTCTTCCGAGACGAGCGCGCCGATCTCACGCCCGACGTGTTCACCCTATCGTTGCGCGGCCGCGGAATCCTGTGGGCCGTTTCTGCGTCGATCTGTCCGATCGGTTCGCTTCTGCTGTTGATGTTTGCGCCGCGCTCTCCGGTTATGAATGCGGAATGGTTTGCCGTTTTCGTAGGAGTGGTCGGCATCGCGTTCGGGATTTTCACCGCATTGATGCTTAGCTGGCTCGTTGCCAAACCGATCGATCAACTGCGCGCCGCAGCGGATGCTGTTTCGCGTGGAGAGTTAGACGTCGATGTCAGCGTGACGCGCGCGGACGAATTTGGGCGGTTGCTGGGCGAATTCGACCGCATGATCCGCCAATTGAAAGACAAGGAGAAATTGCGGCAGACATTCGGCTTGCACGTAGGCAGGCGCGCAGCCGAACAAATTCTGGCACGCGACCCGGGATTGAGCGGCGTCGAAGAAGAGATCACTGTCATGTTTGTGGACATGCGTTCATGGACGGCGCGAACACGCGCATCCACGCCGCGCGACGTTGTGGAAGTGATGAACGATTTCTTTCGGGTAAGCGTGCAGGTGATCGAGGAAGAACATCGCGGAATGGTAAACAAATATTTAGGCGACGGGTTCATGGCGATTTTTGGCGCGGGCGACTCCGCTTGGAATCACGCCCGCGATGCAGTTGCGGCTGGGCTTGAGATTCTATGGGCCGTGGAAAAGTTAAATGTCGATCTTGCGAAGAAAGATCACGCGCCAATCCAAATTGGGATTGGGATTCATTCCGGCCCGGCGATTGTCGGCAGCATTGGCTCACCGCAAAGGCTCGAGTTTACCGCTATTGGAGACACTGTGAACATTGCCTCGCGCGTGGAAGGGCTGACAAAGACAATCGGTAAACCATTGCTTCTCACAGCGGCCGTGTGGGAGCGTTCGCGTGACTCATTCGAGTTCGAAGAACTGCCGCCGCAGGAGGTGCGCGGTATCGATGGGCGATTATCGATCTTTGCCGTGCGTTGCGAAGATTAGCTCATGGCGTTGCTTTCCGATATTGTCCGTTCCTTGGTAGCGCCGCCAACATTGATAACCAACGGACGCTAGGAAGTTAATCATGGCCTCGCTTTCTGAAATTGCTCGATACATTGACGATTACCTGCGTATTCGTGAAATCGACGATTGGCCGAATGCGCTTAACGGTCTGCAAATCGAAAATTCCGGTCGGGTGACGAAAATTGGCGCGGCCGTCGATGTTTCGACGCGCGTCTTGACCCAGGCCGCAAAAGAGCAGGTCAACTTTTTGATCGTGCATCACGGATTGTTCTGGCCGGGACTGCAACCGGTGACCGGTTCATTGCGGCGGCAACTACGACTCGCCTTCGAAAAGGATATCGCACTTTATAGCGCGCACTTACCGCTCGACGTCCATCCGAGGGTTGGCAACAACGCTCGGCTTGCTGCGACGCTTGGGCTCAAATCGACGAAGCCATTTCTGGAGGAGAAAGGACGACTCATTGGACTTAAAGCGCGCGCGTCGTTGTCGCAAGAAGAGCTCGTGCGGAAATTGCGAAGAGCGTTGGACGGCCCGGTGAAGGCATTCAACTTTGGCCCAAAAAGGACGAATACGATTGGTATCGTTACAGGCGGTGCAGGGTCTGACATCTACAGAGTCGCCCAGGAGAAGATCGATACATTTATCACAGGGGAAGCGCCGCATTGGGCCGCAGTTGCTGCGCAAGAACTTGGGATGAATCTTTTGATTGGCGGGCATTATGCGACGGAAACTTTCGGGGTAAAGGCGCTGGCTGCGCATTTGTCGAGACGATTTGGAATTCCATGCGCATTTATCGATTGCCCAACCGGATTGTGAGGGGTGCGCCCGTCGCGCGGCGTATTTGGCACGCCGGAGTCCTACTTAGCATTGTCACGATCGCGCCGATCTCGGTTTGTGGCGCAGCCAGAAGCAGTCAGCCGACGCAATTAAGCGGATACAAGGCTGTGCCAGTGCGTTACGGGCCTCTGAACAAAATGATAATGTCAGTCAACATCAATGGGCAGCCCGCGAATTTGCTGGTCGATACCGGTGCCAATCAAATAATCCTGGACGCGAGCGCGGCTGAGTCGTTAGGCGTGAGACCATCACAACGGGGCTTGCGCTATATCCGGTTCACGGAAATTAACGGTCAGATACTTCCCGTAGGCTTTGCGCAGAGTCTCACGGCCGGAAGCATGAATTTTGGCAGCAGCCCAGTGGCGCTGCGTAACTCAAACCGCTCCGATGCCAGGAACAGTGGCGTTGATGGCGTTCTTGGTCTGGACATTCTCACCCGTCACAAAGCGGTCATTAATTGTCGAACGAAATTTATATTCTTTAAAGTCGACCGGTCACGACAACTGCACCTGGCCTCCGTCGCTCTATCGGAAAAATTTACGAAGGTGCCTCTTCGACGAGAGGAAAATGGCGCCTTAACCGTGCCCTGTTCGATTCACGGACAAGCCACTCGGTTGCTCGTCGATACAGGCGCCTTTGTTACGACTTTCAACGAAGCTTTTGTAAATTCACTTGGAATTACGTTGCAGCCAACACGGGTCTCTGCGCATTTTACGAGCGGCGTGCGGCGGAAAATTAGTGCCGGCCAGATCAACGATTTTACGATTGGTGATTTCAAGGTGCCACCTGCAAAATTTGGTGCGGCTGTCTTGCCCAGCTTCTCGCTGGAGCAGGGCAATACAAGGATCAGTGGGATCCTGGGTATGGATCTACTCTACAAGGCTCGTGGCATCATCGATTTTGATAGCATGAGTTTATTTTTGAAATAGCCAGGTAGGAACAACACCGCCCGGCGGCGAATTCGAGCTGTAGCCTGGGTCGCCTTGTCACGCCGTAGTGCTAAGCAAAGGCGGATGACCCGGCCACACAGAAGGTATAATGGAGGGATGGTCTTACGGGTTGTTGAGAACCACTTGCCGCGCCGATTTGTTCACGTCGAGCTTGGCGTTCACTTTCTGAATTTGCGCGGCCTGCTCTTTGAGCTGCGCCGTGAGAATCTCCATTCCTTTCTGTTGCTGGGCGACCGTTGTCTGGAAGTCCTTCTTTAATTCCTCCACCTTGCGATGCTCTTTGAGGAATTCGTTGAGCAGCATCGCGTTCACTTGGTCGTAGCGCACGCTATAGGGCTTTCCTTCTTTGTCGCGCACCACGAGGTCCGGATTCGCCTTTTCCGCCTCTTCGGCCACAAGCCCAAACTGCGTTATCTGCCGGGTCAATCTCCTTCTTGTAGCGGAAGGTAACCGGTTTGAGCGCCAGGAGCGCTTCACTGGCTTTGTCCATTGGTTTGATCTCCTCCTTGAAACGCTTTGAGGAAGTGGCCGTACCGGAGCTTATTGTCCGAGTTAATCAGAACCGGGATTCCGCTGGCAGACGTTTGGCCGAAGATACTCTTTATGTAGCAGGCGTTGCTCTCGCCAACCACACCTCCCATCCCCTGGCCGATATAGACATTATCGCTGCCTGTGGTTTGATTGCGGCCGGCGTCTAGGCCGATGGCGGTGTTTCGGTCACCAGTCGTGTTGAGCTGGAGTGCAGAATCACCGTAGGCTGTGTTAAAGCTGCCGGTGGTGTTGTTCTGGAGCGCATCAAGACCGTTTGCCGTGTTTTCGCTGCCGTCGGTGTTGCTTGAGAGCGCCTCGGCACCATTGGCCGTATTGCCCGCGCCGGTTGTGTTCGCCGCGAGCGCAGAAGCGCCGTTGGCCGTGTTGAGGTTGCCGGTGAAGTTGCTCGAGAGCGCCTCGAAACCAACGGCTGTGTTGTTGACGGGGCCAGCGTTGCTAAAGAGCCCGATAACCGACGGCCGTGTTTTGGGAGCCGATGTCGTTAAACAGCGCAGCAAAACCGATGGCCGTATTGTAGCTGGCGGTGTTGTGATAGAGAGCTCCATAACCGTTGGCTGTGTTGTAGTTGCCGCTAATGTTGTTCGCGAGCGCATAAGCAAGGGAACCTTGGCTAAAATCTTTACGGATTGTTCAGCACCATTTGTTTTCGAGAATCGTCGCAGCGCGACGACCCTGCCAAGTGAGGAAATGCGAATGCGATGATGTTCCGGAAGTTTCGACGACCCTGCCAAGTGAGGAAATGCGAATGCGATGATGTTCCGGAAGTTTTTTCTTTCGTAAATTCACAGACGCTGTTCTTTGTTCGCCGATGATTGCGGCGGAAGATCGGCGGAGGAGTACGCGCGCGACGGGAGTCGTCGGCATAGCGATTCTGTGCAGTCGCGTACTCGGTTTGATTCGCGAAATGGTGTTTGCGGGTCTGTTCGGCGCAGGGAAAAATCTCGACGCGTTTCTGATGGCGTTTCGGTTGCCGAATTTGCTGCGCGATTTGTTCGCTGAAGGCGCGCTGTCAACTGCCTTCATCACGACGTTTTCACAAAAGATCGCGGTCGACGGCGACGAATCGGCGTGGCGACTGGCGAATAAGGTTGCAACGCTCACGGCCGTTTTCATGAGCGCAGTGACACTGCTTGGAATCCTGTTCGCGCCTCAGCTTGTCGACCTTTTGACGTGGGGGAGTTGGTCTCCAGACAAAACCGCGCTGACGATTTTGCTCACCCGAATCATGTGGCCGTTCATGTTGCTCGTCTCGCTAGCAGCGCTCGTGATGGGAATACTCAACGCGAAGCATGTTTTTGGCCCCCCGGCCATGGCGTCGAGTTATTTTAATCTCGGATCGATTATTGGCGGCGTAGCAATCGGCTGGTGGCTCGATCCGCATTTCGGCGCGCGTTCGCTCGTGGGCTTGGCGATTGGCACGCTCATCGGCGGCGCGTGGCAATTGACGGGGCAATTCCCTTCGCTGCGGCGCGTCGGCTACAAGTACCGAGCGGATTTTCAATGGCGCGATGAAGGCGTGCGCGCCGTGCTCACGCTGATGGGCCCTGCCGTGATTGCCGCCAGCGCTGTGCAGGTGAACGTGCTCATCAACAGCGGGTTTGCGGCCAGTCTTGGCAACGGCCCCGTGAGTTGGTTAAACATTGCGTTTCGCCTGATGCAGTTGCCGCTCGGAATTTTCGGCGTCGCAATTGGCACAGTTACGCTTCCGTTGGTATCGAAAAGCGTGGCAGTTGGAAACATGGATGAGTTCCGCGCGATCCTCGCTCGCGGAATACGGCTAGCATTTTTGCTCACCATTCCGTCGGCGATCGGGCTCGCGATGCTTGCATCGCCGATCATCAGCGTGATTTACCAGCACGGGCGATTCACTGCCGAAATGACGCGCGAGACCGCCGTAACGCCGGCGTTTTACGCGATCGGCCAACGCAACACTCCAATGATCGTGAGTTTTCTCGCGATCGGCGCGAATCTTTTTCTCAACTGGCTTTTTACATTCCGGCTTGGTTGGGGCCATCGCGGCCTCGCGTTTTCGACAAGCCTCGTTGCGACAATCAACTTTTTTTTGCTTTATGCGCTAATGCGGCGCCACGCGCGCAGGCTGGAAACGCGCCAGATGCTAATTGGTATCGGAAAAATTTGCCTGGCCGGCACGCTGTTGGCGCTGGTTTGCTGGGCCGCGAATTACTGGTGGCTCGATGCATGGGCGCAACTGCACTTTTTTCCGCGGTTATGCGTGTGTGAACGAAGTGCACGACATCGTCGATTTTATAACGCACCGTCTGCGTCGCTGAAATATTTGTTATCCCAGCGCTTGATCAAGGTCCTCGATCAAATCGTCCGCATTCTCGAGGCCGATCGACAATCGCAAGAGACCCTCAGGCGAAGTTGTTCCGGCGCCCTCGATTGATGCTCGATGCTCAATTAAGCTTTCCACGCCGCCTAAACTAGTCGCACGGGTAAAGATTTTCGTATTCGCCGCGACCGACATCGCTGCGTCGCGGCCATCTTTGACTTCGAAGGAAAGCATCCCGCCGAATAACTTCTCCTGCCTGCCCGCCGTGGTGGGAGCCTTTGTCGAAGGGATCGACATCTGACGCCTGGCGATCTCGTGTCCAGGATGAGAGCTCAGTCCCGGATAATGCACACAGGCAACTTTTCGATGTTGGGCCAGAAATTCTGCGATTTTCATCGCGTTTTCTGAATGCGCCCGCATCCGCCACGGCAGGGTGCGCATTCCGCGCAAAATCAGCCAGCAATCGAAAGGCGAGGGGACTGCGCCGCCAGAATATTGGATCCCGCGAATATGCTGAAAGAACTCGCTCTCCTTTTTCGCGATGATGATTCCGCCGGCGACGTCGCAATGCCCGCCGAAATATTTCGTGGTCGAATGCAGAATTAGATCGGCCCCCAGCTCAAAGGGGCGCTGTAACACCGGGGCCCAGGTATTGTCGCAAACGCACAGTGCATTTGCGCTGTGCCCGATTTCGGCGACGGCCGCAAGATCGACGATTTTCAGCAGCGGATTCGACGGTGTCTCAGTCCAGGCAAGCTTTGTTTGCGGGCGCAGGGCTTTTTTCACTTCGTCGAGGTTGCTCATGTCGATGAAGTCAGCCTGGAGTCCCCAACGCAGGAAAATTTCACGAAGCAGACGTGACGTACCATAGTAAGCATCAACATGCGCAAGAACATGATCTCCCGGCGCGAGCGCCTGAAAGAGAGCCATGGCTGCGGCCGTGCCACTGCCAAAAGCCGCGGCGGCCTCGCCACCTTCGATTGCGCTGACTCCATGTTCCAGCGCTTCGCGGTTCGGATTGTTGTTGCGCGTGTACATAAACCCGCGCGAATACGTGCCCTCGATGTCTCGCTCGAAAGTAGTCGAAAGATAAATCGGTGCCGAAACTGCTCCGGGCGTGCCCGGCGTGGACGGCTAAAGTTTCAATTTTCATTTCACCTCTGGCAGCATTCAACCACGAATGGACACGAATGGACACAAATTCATAAGACAATTCGCTTCCATTGTAGTCAGCACTTCGATCGCGCAGCAACAGTTTGAAGGACTTGGTCTTTGAGCGGCAGTTTTCTCGTCATTCGTGTTCATTCGTGTGAATTCGTGATTAGTTTTGCGATCTTGCGCAATGGTTTTCGATTTGACTCGCGAAAGCTTTCGGAGTTGACGGCTCTATCTGCTCAGCGCAAATAGCAACTGCGTTTCGCGGCCCAGTGGCCTAACTTCCAAACGCCTACCCATGATTATTTACGACGACGAAGTATTCAAAATGGCGTGCGACCAGTTTCAGGTCATCGCTGATTACCTGAATATCGATCAGAACCATCGCGATCGCCTCATGTATCCCAAACGCGCTGTGGCAGTGACGTTGCCGGTGCACATGGATGATGGCAGCACAAAAACTTTTCAAGGCTACCGCGTTCAGCATCATCTGACGCTCGGCCCGACTAAAGGCGGGACACGTTTCGCGCCATCCTTGTCAATGGGCGAAACAGCCGCGCTTGCCATGTGGATGAGCTGGAAATGTGCCCTGTCGAATTTACCTTACGGCGGAGCAAAAGGCGGCGTCGCAGTCGATCCATCGAAACTATCGCGCAGAGAGCTCGAAGCGCTCTCGCGCCGTTACATGCAGGAAATGATTCCATTCGTCGGGCCACACACCGACATCATGGGTCCCGACATGGGCACAAACGAACAAGTCATGGCGTGGTTCATGGATACCTATTCAGTTCATCAGGGATACTCTCTGGTCGCGGCGTGGTTTACCTGATCGAGCGCGCCATGAACATGTTGAAGATAAACCCCGAAACATGCACCGCCATCATCCAAGGCTTCGGAAACGTTGGCTCCGTGGCGGCACTTTCGCTCGCCTACAAGAGCGGCGTCAAGGTTGTCGGCATTAGCGATCACACCGCGGCAATTTACAACCCGAAAGGGATCGACGTAAAAGCTGCCGAGCAGCACGTCTTCAAAAAAGGACACTTGAAAGCGTTCGATCAAGAGAACCATGTCGACCCAAACAAGTTGCTCACGATGAAATGTGATGTGTTGATTCCGGCTGCCGTCGATCGCGTCATTACCGAAAAAAATGCCGCGAAACTACAGTGCCGTATTCTGGCTGAAGCCGCCAACGGACCGACGACGCCGGGAGCGGATCTCATTCTCGAACAACGATGGGATGAGATATTCGTGATTCC
>WNGF01003239.1_pt1 | contig 40592 bp, 38 predicted proteins | sample 5400641 | NCBI WGS metagenome assembly WNGF01 (sample SAMN13153371, study PRJNA577476) | soil metagenome | isolation source: 80 cm soil or saprolite under grassland replicate 2 | place: USA:California | collected 2016-06-15 | reverse complement strand
CGCGGAGGTGGGGCTGCATTTTGCACATTGGGAGGCGGTAGTTTTCCTGGATGCGGCCCTGCATGGCGAGCACGGCCTTGATGGGCATTGGGTTGCTCTCGATGAAGTTGGCCTGCATCAGCGCGAGGTATTTTTGGTGAAGCTGGCGGGCGCGCGTCCATTCGTTGTCGAGGGCGGCGCGGGTGAGCTCGGTCATCTCCGCGGGGAAGGCGTTGGATGCCACCGAGATGACGCCCTGGCCTCCGACGGCGATCGCCGGCAGCGTCAGCGCGTCGTCCCCGCTGAGGACCGCGAAGGGAGGCGGGAGCAGACCGCAGATCTCGCCGATCTGGGTGATGTTGCCGCTGGCCTCTTTGACGGCAATGACGTTGGGTAGCGCAGCCAGGCGAACGAGCGTGGCGGGCTCGACGTTGACTCCGGTGCGGCCGGGAACGTTGTAGATGATGACCGGGATTTTGGCTGCGTCATATGCAGCCCCCGCGACGGCATTGAAGTGCTGGAACTGGCCCTCCTGCGTCGGCTTGTTGTAGTAAGGCGAGGCGGAGAGGAGCGCATCGACGCCTCGGATCGAGGCGGCCTCGGATGCCTTGGCGACGGCGTCAGCGGTGCAGTTGGAGGTGGCTCCGGCGACGATGGGGACGCGTCCGGCGGCGGTCTCGACGGTGATCTCGATAACTCGGCGCCACTCATCGTGGGTGAGCGTGGGGGTCTCGCCGGTGGTGCCGCAGGGGACCAGGAAGTCGATCCCGGATTCCACCTGCCAGGAGACGAGCGCGCGAAGCGCCTTTTCGTCGAGCGAGCCGTCGGCCAGGAAGGGGGTGACGATGGCCGTTCCGCATCCGCGTAGTTTGAGCATTGCGAAGTATTCCTTCAAAGAAAGGTCTTAAAGCGTAAGGGTTTCAAAGTTTCAAGGTAAAAAGCAACCTCAAAATCAAAGGCGACTACCCCACTCAACGAAAAGAACGTTGAATGGGGCACCCGGCTGCACTTTTAGGTGACACCTCAAAGAAATCAAAGGCCTAGGTCTTCAATTGCGGGAAGATTTCCTGGAACTCGTAGAAGCCCCGCTTGCCCTTGATCCATTCGGCGGCGCGAACGGCGCCTTCGGCAAAGCCGCGGCGGTTGAGAGCCTCGTGGGTCAGTGTAATCTTGTCGCCCGCCGAGAGCAGCTCGACCGAGTGCGTGCCGACGGCCTCGCCTTCGCGGATGGAGCGGATGGCCGGCTTCTTCCCGCAGAACTGCTCCACGGTCTTTGCCAGCGAGACGGCGGTGCCGCTGGGCGCGTCCAGCTTGTGCACGTGGTGGGTCTCGACGATGCTGGGCTCGTAGCCGTACTTCACGGCCTTGGACGCCTCGCGCACCATGGCGAAGAAGAGGTTGACGCCGAGTGAAAAATTGGAGGCCCAGATGAAGCCGGTGCCGGAGCGCTCCACCTGATTGCGCACGTGGGGCATCTCTTTATACCAGCCGGTGGTGCCGACGACCATGTTGGCCCCGGCGCGCAGAGTGGCTTCGATGTTGGTCATGACCGCGTCGGGCGTGGTGAAGTCGATGACCGCGTCGATGCCGGCCAGCCGCTGCCGGGTGAGCGCCGAGCCGTTGCGGTTCTCCTGGACTTCGATGATCTCGCAGGTGTGGCCGCGCGATTCGGCGACCTCGGCCACCACCGCTCCGGTCTTTCCCGCGCCCAACAGGACGAACTTCATAGAGATCTCCTTGCGAGGAGCAAAAACTGCAGGTTTCAAGTTTCAAGAAAAGCAAGATCAACTTCAACTGCCCCACTCAAGCAAATCAGGCTTGAGTGGGCCACCACGATCCTTGCCGGCTGAGAAGCTTCAAACGTCCCTGCCGGCGCAGACCCTGCTGGGGTCCTTCCGCTTCGCTGCGCTCAGCGTCAGGATGACAGCAAAACTACTGCAACAGACCGAAATTCCAAACTGCGGCAGATGTGGGGCACTCGCCGCCACTGATTTTCACCCCACCATCTCAGTCCAGATAGCCCTTTGCCTTGAGCAGCTCGGCGTTGAGCAGTGCGGCCCCGGCGGCCCCGCGAATCGTATTGTGCGAGAGCATGGTGAACTTCCAGTCGAAGAGCGAGCACGGCCGCAGGCGTCCGCAGGTGACGGTCATACCGTGGCCGCGGTCCAGGTCCAGCCGCGGCTGGGGCCGGTCGGGGCGCTCGTCGTAGTAGATCACCTCGGATGGGGCGAAGGGCAGCTTGAGGTCGGTCACCTGGCCGCGATACTCGCGCCAGGCCGCAACGATCTTCTCCGCCGTCGCCTTCTTCTTGAACTTGATCGAGATCGATTCGGTATGCCCGTCTTCGACGGCCACGCGATTGCAGTGGGCGCTGATGGGGAAGTCGGCGCTGATGATCTGCTTCTTGTTCAGCTTGCCCAGGAGTTTTCCAAGCTCCTCCTGCATCTTCTCTTCTTCATTGCGAATGTACGGGATGACGTTGCCGAGGATGTCCAGCGAGGCCACGCCCGGGTATCCCGCGCCGCTGATGGCCTGCATGGTTACGGCGAAGACCGCCTCGATGCCGAAGGCCTTCTGCAGCGGGGCGAGCGCGATGGCCAGTCCCATGATGGAGCAGTTGGAGTTCGTGACCATGAAGCCGCCCGACTTTTTGCGCCACGTCTGCTGCTCGATCAGCTTGAGATGGTCGGGATTGATCTCCGGGATCACCAGCGGCACCTGCGGGTGCATACGGAATGCCGAGGAGTTGGAGATCACCGCACATCCGGCCTCGGCGAAAGCCGGCTCCATCTCGCGCGCGATGTCGGCGTCGAGCGCGGCGAAGATGACCTTGGGATTGTCCTTGCTGGGCTCGGCGGCGGAGACCACCATGCTCGCGATGCGCTTGGGGATGGGAGTCTTCATCTTCCACTTGGCGGCTTCCTGGTAGCACTTGCCGAACGAACGCTCGCTGGCCGCAATCCAGGCGACCTCGAACCAGGGATGGTTCTCGAGCAATTGAATGAATCTCTGGCCCACCGTACCGGTGGCCCCCAGGATGCCTACAGGGATCTTTGACATCAGACCGACTCCATCTCTTCTTCCGGCGGCGTGTTGGACCAGCCGTCCAAACCGGCTTGCTGGTGACCCGCCCGATTTTTTGTGCTTCTAGTTTTTATATCAGACTACGGCTGGTTCTACTCGCCCGCATTTGGCCGGATCCGGATGGTCCAGTCTGCGGCGATGGCGCAGGCGAGCGGGGCCCGGCTGCCGTGCGGCATCTCGCGCGAGGCGGCCCAATAGACGCTTAGCCTGAGGGTCGTCAGCTTGCCCTCGTGGCGCAACGCCTGGTCGGCCTCAGGCAGGAAGAAATGGTAGTCCCGGGCGAAGTCGGGGGCGATCTCCACCATCGGCCCGGCGCCGGATTGGCCGACGATGGCCAGGTGCGGATCGCTGTCGCGGATGCGGCGCACGGGGCCTCCCTCGGACTTCAGCTTCCAGTGTTTGTCCTCCAGCGTCTCAACCCGCCATCCGAACTCCGGGTACGCCGGCATGACAATGGGGGTCGCCGAGCCGTTCATGATGTGGATGGCGAAGCCGCGGCCCTCGGTGGGGCTCTGCTCGCCGGATGGACCGAGCGAGGCGGAGGTCAGCTCGCAGGGGGCAACGACGCGGCGCGCAGCCGGCGCGCTCGCCGATTTTGGGGCTGCCTGGGCCTCCGGCGCCTGGCCGGCCAGGGGCACAGCCAGAAGCAGGACCGGCAGAAAAGATGAAATTCTCATGACACTCATAGTACTGGAAGACCGCAAAAAGTGCTGTAAACCGTGCCTTTTCCGTCCATTGGCACTAGAATGACCGGTGTACTCGTCCCGCTGATTGCAATACCGGAGCTGCCCGAAACATCGTAGAATGATCATTAATCACCAGCAGCCAAAAGGAACGGGATGATCAACGGCAAGCACGTTGCAGTCGTGTTGCCCGCCTACAATGCGGAACAGACGCTGCGCGCCACCATGCAGGAGGTGCCCGAGCTGGTGGACATCTGCATTCTGGTGGACGACGGCAGCCACGACCGCACGGTTGAGGTTGCGCGCGAGCTGGGCTTGACCTGCTATGTCCACGACCGCAACTACGGCTACGGGCGCAACCAGCAGACCTGCTATCGCGAGGCGTTGGCCGCGGGCGCCGATGTGGTCATCATGCTGCACCCCGACTATCAGTACACCCCTCTGCTGATTACCGCATTGGCCAGCCTGGTGGCGTACGGCGTCCATGACGTGGCCCTCGGATCGCGCATCCTGGGCGGCACGGCTCTGCGCGGCGGAATGCCACTCTACAAGTACGTCGCCAACCGCCTGCTCACCGGCTTTGAGAACCTCTTTCTCGGCGTCAAACTATCGGAGTACCACACCGGCTATCGCGCCTTCAGCCGCGAGGTCCTGCTGAAGCTGCCGCTGCTGGAAAACTCCGACGACTTCGTCTTCGACAACCAGATGCTGGCGCAATGCGTCCACTTCGGCTTCCGTATCGGCGAGGTGTCGTGCCCGACCAAATACTTCGCCGATGCTTCGTCGATCAATTTCCGGCGCAGTGTCACCTACGGCCTCGACGTGCTGAAGACGACGCTGCAGTTTGCATTACAAAACTGGGGACTGAAAAGCTATCCGATCTTCAGCCCGGAGGGACGCCGGCTCACAACCGATTTTGAACAGTACTACTCCCAGCCCGGAATGGCACCGGAACGAAAAGCAGCCGGCCGGTGATGGCGCAGGGAATTCCTGCATGCTGCTAAGCTCAGTGGCTGGAAATATCAATGCTGCAACGGGCGCCACGCGAGGACATATGCGCAGGCCGTGATGCCCTTATGTTTGCTAGATGAGAAGCATGAGAGACAGGGAAGAAGGGAACCCGAGAAAGTGAAGGATCGTCTCAGCTTCCAATCGGCGGGCATTCTATTCGGCATCAGCGCGGCGGCAATCGCCGTGCACGGATACCACCCCTACGTGGAAGACGCCGAAATCTATCTGCCGGGGATCAAGAAGCTGTTGAATCCCACGCTCTATGCCCAGAACACAGGCTTCTTCGCATCGCACGCGGGGATGACAATGTTCCCCAAGCTGATCGCCGCATCGGTTCGCGTCACTCATCTGCCGTTCGACTGGGCACTTCTGGCTTGGCAATTCCTCTGTATTTACTTTCTGCTGCTCGGATGCTGGAAGATCGGACGCCTGTTGTTCGATGACCCGCTGGCGAGCTGGGGCGGTGTGGGCCTGCTGGCTTCCCTGTTGACAATCCCGGTGGCGGGCACCGCGCTCTACATCATGGACCAGTATCTGAGCACGCGCTCGCTTTCGGGGGCCGCGGTACCAATGATGGTGGCCGATGCCATGGAACGCCGCTACCTCCGGGCGGCTTGCTGGGCAGTGTTTACGGTGGCAGTGCATCCGCTGATGTTTGTCTTCGGCACCTCTTTCGTACTAGTCCATTTCCTGGTGCGCAGGTTTGCAATGCAAGCCACGGGAACACAGGCGCACAAGTCATTGGCGCCGGGTGCAGCCTTGTCAGTACTGCTGCCTTTTGGACTATTTCCACCGATGTCGCCTGCATATCACGAGGTCCTGCTGACCCGCTCCTATTTCTTCCTCTCGCGTTGGGAATGGTTCGAGTGGCTGGGCATGGTGGCTCCGTTTGCCATCTTCTGGTGGTTTGGCAGCATCGCGCGCAGGCGCGGGCTCACCGAGATGCAGGCGCTGTGCCGCGCGGCGAACATTTTCGGGTTGATCTTCGCGCTGGCGTCGCTGTTGACGGTCCCGGCTGGCTTTGAGCGGTTCACCCTGCTGCAGCCCATGCGCTACCTGCATCTGACGTATGTGCTGATGTTCGTGGTGGGCGGCGGCCTGTTGGCGGAGTATGTTTTGCAGCGCAGGCTATGGCGCTGGCTGCTGCTGTTTGTGCCGCTGTGCGCGGGGATGCTGTTTGCGCAGCGCCAGACCTTTCCCGCGACGTCGCATCTGGAGCTGCCTGGGTTGGACTCCCACAATTCCTGGGTGCAGGCGTTTCTGTGGATTCGGGAAAATACTCCGTCAAACGCATACTTTGCGGTCAATCCGGAGCACATGAGGCTGGCCGGAGAGGACCAGCACGGTTTTCGTGCCTTGGCCGAGCGCTCCATGCTGGCTGACCTCGTGAAGGACTCGGGCTCGGTCTCGATGTTCCCTAACATGGCCGAGACCTGGAAGGAGCAGACGACTGCTCAGTCGGGATGGAAAGCGTTTGGCCGCGCCGATTTCGCGCGCCTGCGGCAGCGCTATGGTGTGGACTGGGTCGTACTGGATCGGTCGTCTGCGGCATTCGAGAGCCCGTCCGGCGCAGGATTGGGGTGCCCGTATTCGAATAGCAGGTTGCGGGTCTGCCGGATCGAGTAGAGCGGCAAAGGTTTCAAAGTTTCAGTGTTTGAAGTTTCAAAGTCAAGCAACAGGGGCCGGTTCCGATTTCCCGATGGGTCATCCTGAGCGCAGCGAGGACCCCGCAGAATTGCCCTTCGCAGCGCAGTCCCAGGCTTTTCAATCACCGAGTTTGCCTGTCTCGCCCGCGAGATTGCAAAAGCCAAGAGCAACTGCTCCGGCGTTTGCGGTTAAAAAGCTCCGACCGTATCTGGTGATGCGGGCCGCGCTGGGGTCCTTCGCTTTGCTTAAGAATGATTAAGAATGACCCCAAATCAAGACCAAATGCAAATTCAACAGCCCCACTCAAGCAAAGGAGCTTGAGTGGGGCACCAATTCAAGCCGAATGCGCCGCCTGCTGAGCGGGTTCGAACTTCTCGATCCAACGGTCCTGCCAGGGCGAGAAGACGATCAGCGCGGTCAACGTGCCGATCATGCACATCAGCATGTCGTTCTGCGCGTCCCAGGGGTCGCCCTGTGTCCCAAGGAAGGCATCTGCGGCCGAGCCGGTAGCCACGGACATGGCGTATTCAAACAGCTCGTACAGGGCGGTGATCATCATTGAAATTGCAAAGACGATGAACGACAGCCATCCGCCGCGCCGCACATTGTCTTGGAGAACAATGCGATTGCGCAGAAGTACCTCGCGCGAGACCAGCGCCGGGGTGAAGCCCTGCAAGAAGTGTCCCAGGCGGTCGAAGTGATTGCGCGCCAGATGAAAGTGGTCGCGGAACCAGTTGCCGACGGGTACCTGCGCGTAGGTGTAGTGCCCTCCGACCAGGAGCACGATGGCGTGCAGAAGAATAATGCAGTACACGCCGGTGGTGAAGCGGAAGCGCGTGTAGGTTGGCGCAAGCACCGCCAGTCCGATGATCGCGGGCACCACCTCTAGAAACCACGTGAAATAGTCGTGAGGGCGGAAGGCGGACCACACAAACACCGCGAAAAAGATCACCAATAAGATGGAGACCCGCTTCTCTCTGCATGCATTTAAGGACAGCCTCCTCTGCCTATGGGCCAACATAAGTCTCCCGCACTGAATAGTGGGTTAACCGGCCCGATTCGTTGAACGAAAACTCCACGATAAAAGCTCTTTCCGTGTACCGCGTTTGCATGCGATTTCCGCTGGCCAGGATACGTGCCCACACGATGTCCTTATCGCGAGCATGCGGTAGCGACTGAGAATTCAAGTATTGTTCAACCTGGCCTCGACTGCTCCCGATTGGTGTTGCACGGTCGAGCTGCGCATGAACGTCAGACAGGGAAAGCTCCCTAGGGCGAACCCAAAAAACCACTACGATCGCGATCGCTGCGATCCCGGCCAGTGACCATAGCCAAAATTTCGTAGTGCGTTTTATTTTGGCCTCCGATCTACTTCGATTTCGCGACAGCCCCTGGATTCGTGACCGCGCCCTGAGAGGCGGAGGCCACCAGCGCGGTGTACTTCGCGTAGACACCGCTGCGATAGGTGGGCGGCTTGGGAGTGCACTTCGCGAGCCTCTGTTTTAGCGTTGCGTCGTCGAGCTCGACTGCGATCTTGCGGGCGGTGACGTCGATGTGGACGATGTCTCCGTCCTGCACAGCCGCGATGGGCCCGCCGAGTGCCGCCTCGGGCGAGACGTGGCCGAGCATCAGGCCTCGCGTTGCGCCGCTGAAGCGACCGTCGGTGATCATCGCCACGCTACCGCCCAGCCCTTCGCCGACGATGGCCGCCGTGACGCCGAGCATCTCGCGCATGCCTGGGCCTCCGCGCGGGCCTTCGTTGCGGATCACTACCACGTCGCCGGGCTTGATCTGCTTGCCGGTGACGGCGTGCATGGCGTCTTCTTCGCTCTCGAATACGCGGGCCGGGCCGCTGTGGCTCAGCCGCTCGTGGCCGCTGATTTTGGCCACGCAGCCCTCGGGAGCAATGTTGCCGCGCAGGATCACCAGGCCGCCGGTCTTCTTCAGCGGCTTGTCCGCCGGAACGATCACCTCCTGCCCCGCGGCCTCCTTCGCGTTGGCCGCCTCCTCCGCGATTGATTTGCCGCTGACCGTGGCCGCATCGCCGTGCAGCAGGCCAAGGCCGAGCAGGCGATTGGCCAAAAGTCGTATGCCTCCCGCCTGATGTACGTCTGCCGCGACGAAGCGTCCGGCGGGCTTGAGGTCGGCGAGGATCGGAGTGCGCTCGCTGACCCGCTGGAAGTCATCGATCTCGAGCGGCACGCCCGCCTCGCGCGCAATCGCCAGCAGGTGCAGCACGGCGTTGGTGGAGCCGCCGGTAGCGGCCACCGAGGCGATGGCATTCTCGAAGGCCTTCGGGGTCAGAATATCCAGCGGACGCACGCCATCGCGGAGCAGCCTCATCGCCACCAGGCCGCAGCGCTGGGCGATGGTCTCCTTCTCGGGCGAGAGCGCGGGCACGCTGTTGAAGCCCATCGGCGAGAGGCCGATGCACTCCATCACCGTCGCCATGGTATTGGCCGTGTACTGGCCGCCGCAGGCGCCGGCGCCGGGGCAGGCCACATTCTCCAGCGCCTTCAGCTCCTCGTCGCTCATCTTGCCGGCGGCGTTGGCGCCCACGGCCTCGAAGACATCCTGAATAGTGACGTCTTTGTCGTGGAAGCGTCCGGCGGCGATGGTGCCTCCGTAGAGAATGAACCCGGGAATATTGAGCCGGGCAAGCGCCATGGCCGCGCCGGGAATGGTCTTGTCGCAGCCGACGATGCAGATGACGGCGTCGAAGAGCTGGCCGCGGCAGACCAGCTCGATCGAGTCGGCGATGATCTCGCGGCTCACCAGCGAGGCGCGCATGCCCTCGGTGCCCATGGTCTCACCGTCGCTAATTGCGATGGTGTTGAACTCCATGGGCGTGCCGCCGGCCTGGCGGATGCCCTCCTTGACCTTGGCGCCGAGCTCGCGCAGGTGCGAGTTGCAGGGCATGGTCTCGATCCAGGTGTTGGCTACGCCGATGATCGGCTTTGCCAGGTCGGCGTCCGTGTAGCCGACCGCCTTGAACATGGCGCGGGCGGGAGCGCGGTCGCGCCCATCGGTGATGTTGCGGCTTCTGTGCTTCAGGTCCATGGGGATTCCGTTTCGAAGGAAAAGAGTTCAGTGTCGCTTCTCAGGTTAGCGCCTAACCCACTTCTGCCAGAAGAAGGCAGAAGTGGGGCACCAAAGCACCATCATTGCGACTCCGCAGTGTACATCTTCGTGGCATGAAAATCTTCGGGGCAGAAAAACGCCGCGCGTGGTCGAAACGCGCGGCGGGGAAAAACGGGAAAGCCGTTAGGCGTTGACCTTCTCGGCGGGCTTCTTCGCGGTGCTCTTGGTTGCATCCGGCAGCCAATCCATCATGCTGCGCAGCTTGGCGCCGACGATTTCGATCGGGTGCTGCTTTTCGGCCTCGCGCAGGGCATTGAATTTCTTGTTGCCCCCGCGATACTCGGCCAGCCACTCGCGGGCGAATTCGCCTTGCTGAATGTCGGCCAGCACCTTCTTCATCGCCTGGCGGGTGGCGTCTCCAACCACGGCTTCGCCGCGCGTCAGGTCGCCATACTCGGCGGTGTTAGAGATGGAGTAGCGCATGCGGTCAAGTCCGCCTTCGTAGATCAGGTCCACGATCAGCTTGACCTCGTGCAGGCACTCGAAGTAGGCGATCTCGGGCTGGTAGCCGGCCTCGACCAGCGTCTCGAAGCCTTTCTTGATCAGCGAAGTCAGTCCGCCGCAGAGGACCGCCTGCTCGCCGAAGAGGTCGCTCTCGGTCTCTTCCTTGAAGGTGGTTTGAATGACGCCTCCGCGGGTGCAGCCGACGCCGTCGGCGTAGGCCAGCGCGAGCTGGTGAGCCTGGCCACTGGCGTCCTGGTAGATCGCAATCAGTCCGGGTACGCCGCGGCCTTCGGTGTACTGCCGGCGGACCAGGTGGCCGGGGCCCTTGGGGGCGATCATCACCACATCCACATCCGGCGGCGGCACAATGGCTTTGAAGTGGATGTTGAAGCCGTGGGAGAAGCCGAGGACCTTGCCCTTGGTGAGGTGCGGGCGGATGGAGGCTTCATACAACTCGGACTGCGTTTCGTCCGGCGTGAGGATCTGGAGATAGTCGGCGCGCTTGGCCGCCTCGGCGGGGGCGACGACCTCAAAGCCGTCTTCGCGGGCGCGCTGGGCGGTGCCGCGCTCCGGGTCCAGGCCGATGATGACGTTGTAGCCGCTCTCACGCAGGTTGAGCGCCTGGGCATGGCCCTGACTGCCGTATCCAAAGACGGCGATAGTTTTGCGCTTCAGCGCATCGGGATTGGCATCTTTGGCGTAAAAAATTGTGGCCAAGGCAGCTCCTTTTCACATAAAAAAGCGACCGGTTCGCGGTCCGCTTCTGAAATGCTCTTTCATTTGCGCTTGTATTGTCAATGGCTAATCGAAAAAACTAATAGCATCAGAACTGCTAATGGTGAGGGTCGCCTTATTGTGGCCGGGGCGCGCAACTCATTCTTGTTCTTTGGTTAGAGTTTACCTCCGGCCCGCCGGGGCAGGAGTGATTGGAGCCAACTCGGAATCGGCTCATGGATGTGCACCAGCTTGCCTCCTTCGAACTTTGCCGCCAGGCGATAAGGGGTTTTGAGATCGTCATTGTCGAAGATCCAGATGTGGGGAAGCTGCCGGATAGCCGCAGCAAGATTCGACATGATTCGAGGAAAGCGCTCAGCAATCTTCTCCGTTGGTACATCGTGTCCACCCTGGGAGACGCGCATGGCTACGCGCTGTTCCGAAATTTCCGGTCCCGAAGTACCAATGAAGCACAACACAACCGTGTAACCCGTTTCGACGGCTTCCATCAGGAATTTAACTTTGTCGCCAACCGGATCGGAGAAGACGGTCTCGAAGACAAAACTTTCACGCTGTTGCACAAACTCGCGGCGCAGCGCATGGGCGACACGGGCAGCCTCGTAGGCGCCGAGGCCAAGCGCCTTTGCCAATTCATCGGCATTAATGAAGCGAAGCCCCGCTGCCTGAAGGTGAGCGTGATAAAACGTGGTTTTGCCGGCTCCATTCGGTCCGGCGAGCGCGACGATGATAGGTCGCTGGTCGAGCGGGAGAGTCATCCCTGCTTGGCCTTGGTCTTCACGCTCTTGGCAGCGTTGGCCAGGATCTCCTTCTGGGTGGCGATGGCAGTTTCCACGCTGCGCTGGATCGAATCGGCGAAGGTCTCGACCGGAGGACCGGCAACTTCGGGCTGCTGCTTGACCCTCTCGCCCGCTGCCTTGGCCTGTTTACCAGCGAAGTCCGGAAGCGAATTCTGGGCGGAGCCCGTTTTGCTGGCTCTGGCCTTCACAGCTTGGAACTGGCGATTCACGAAGCGTCCCACGGTTCGCCTACCGTCTTCGGCAATTCGGACGAGGAGCCCCGGCTTCTCCGGGTGAGGTTCATAGTGGGGAAAGGGCTGGGTCCGGAGGAAGGCCGCTACGCGCCGGCGTCCTTCGCGGGAATCCACGGATTCCAGACACTCAGAGAGCGGACGGGCAGCGGCATTGCGGCACAACGCCAGCACTTGCGGAGCTTGCAACAATTGCTCGACCGCGCGGCCCAGCTTCGCCCAGTACTCGACCTGCCCGGCAATGGAACGTTCCAATACTTCACCCACAAGCCGGGCGTCCAGCACGAGCGAATCGGAGAGCTTCACCGGCTGACTCATGCGCTATGCTACCGTAAAAGTCAAGGGCCTACCGGGCCAGCGGCAGCGTGAAGGAGAAGACCGACCCGCGGCCGGGCTGGGTGGTCAATGAGATGGTGCCGCCGTGCGCCTCCACGATGGCTTTGGCGATGGCGAGGCCCATTCCCGTGCCCTGCACGGTCTGGCGCTTGCTGATTCCACGGTAGAACTTGTCGAAGACCATGCTCTGGTCGACCGCTTCGATCCCGGGGCCCTGGTCCGCCACGCTGACGAACATCTTATTGCCCTGCACCTCGGCGGTGATGGTGATGCGAGTGCCGGGAGGCGAATATTTGGCGGCGTTGTCGAGCAGTTGCGAGATGATCTCCTGCACCCGGCGCAGGTCCATCCTGACCAGCGGAAGGTTATCGGGCGCGTCGAGCTTGACCTCGTGCCGCGCCAGGCTCTTCTGATTGGTATCGACGGCGGCAGCGATGGCCTCAAGGATGGGCTGCGGCCGCAGGTCCAGTTCCACGGCGCCGGCGTCAAGCTGGGACATTTCGGCGGCCTCGCCCACCAGCCGGTCCAGCCGGTCGCTCTCCTCGTTGATGACCGTCAGCAGCTCCATGCGGGACGCGTCGTCGAGCTGAGAGTCGCCCAGCAGCGACTGGGCCGAGGCCTTGATGGCCGTAAGGGGCGTGCGAAAGTCGTGCGTGACCGAGTCGAGCAGGATGGAGCGGAGGCGCTCGCTCTCGCGCCCGGCCTCCGAATGGGCCAGCTTCTCCACGGCCCCGGCGCGTTCGATGGCGATGCCGACCAAGCTGCCTATGGAATCCAAGCTCCTGGTAGGAAGCTCGCCGCCGATGATGGCGAGTGCGCCGAGCGAGCGCAGGCCAATGCGCAGCGGCCGGATGCGAAGGTTTCTCTGGGGATCATGCACCGGCTCGCCACGGTTGGTGACGCGTTCCAGTTCCTCGGCGGAGACCAGCCCCCGCGCCTCGATTGCGGAGTAGTAGACCTTCTTGCTCTTGCTGTGCACGGAAAACAGAGCGGCCGCGGAGGTGCCGAAGATCTCCACTACCTTGCCGGGGATGATATTCAGCAGCTCGAGCACATTGTCCGCGGTGAGCAACTGCTGGCTAAAAGCGTAGAGCTGCTCCAGTTCGCGGCGATGGGCGTTGGCATTTTCGGCCTCGCGCCGCGCGCGCTCGGAGAGTTGGCTGGCGATCACTGCGGTGATCAGAAAGGTGAAGAGCGCGATCCAATTCTCGGGATCGGCGATGGTGAACGTGCTGTAAGGAGGGAAGAAGAAGAAGTTGTAGGCAAGGGTTGCGAGCACGGAGAGAAAGATCGCGCGGCGCAGTCCCCAACTGGCTGAGACGATCAGCACGGCGAGCAGGAAGGCGAATCCTACGGTGATCGCGTTCCTGTGCATGAAGCGGACCCCAAGCGCAACAATTGCGCTTACGACGGCAGCGCAGGTGACGTACCGGCCGACTCGGATCAGGAGAGTCCTCACAGCCCGGCATTGTAGAACATAAGACGCAGCCCATTGGACAACCGCGCGCGGTTGTGTCCAAAATAGGCCCGCCATGCAGAAGACACCCGAGCAGTGGCTGGAAGAGACGGCGCCTGCAAAAAAGAGGGGGCTTTTCAAGCTGTTTCTTGGCTACGCGCCGGGGGTCGGCAAGACCTACAGCATGCTGAGCGAGGGCATTCGCCGCTACAGCCGCGGCGAGAATGTGGTGATCGGCGTGGTGGAAAGCCACGGCCGTCCCGCAATCGCGGAGCTGGCCGCGCGTCTGCCCCAGGTGCCACGCAAACAGCTCGTCTACAAGGGCACAACATTCGACGAGATGGACGTGGACGCGGTCCTGCAACTGCATCCGGAGATCGCGCTGGTGGACGAGCTGGCCCACACCAACATCGAAGGCAGCAAACACCGCAAGCGCTACGAGGACGTCATCGAGCTGCTCAACGCCCAGATCGACGTGATTTCGACGATGAACGTGCAGCACGTGGAGAGCGTGACGCCGCTGGTGGGGCGCATCACCGGCGTAGTGGTGCGCGAGACCGTGCCGGACTGGGTACTGCAGAGGGTGGACGAGATTGTCCTCTCCGACCTGACGCCGGAGGCGCTGCAGGCCCGCATGAGACGCGGCGATATCTATCCGCTGGAGCGCAGCGACCGCGCGCTGTCCAACTTCTTCCGTCCCGGCAACCTCATCGCGCTGCGCGAGCTGGCGCTGCGGCAGGTGGGGACCGTGGTGGACCGCAGCCTCGAGAAGTACATGGAGAAGGAGCACATCGAGAACCGCACTCCTCTCTCCGAGCGGATCGCCGTGTGCATCAGCTCCAACCCCATCGCGCAATATCTGATTGCGCGCACCGCGCGAATGGCGGAGAGGATCGGGGCTGAATTTTATGTCGTCTATGTCGATATCGGCCGCGACGAATCGCCCGAGTACCAGCGGACGCTGGCGGAAAATATTCGTTTCGCCGAGAACCTGGGCGCGAAGATCGTCAAGACGCGCGGCAAGAAAGTTGCGGCCGAGGTGGCCAAGGTGGTGCGCGAAAAGAACATCACGCAGGTGGTCTTCGGCCGCTCGGCGCTGAAGGGATGGCGCAAGGTGCTCTATCTGTCGGCCATCCACGATTTTCTTCGCGATGCGCCGCCGATCGATGTGCACATCGTGACACAGGAGCCGAAATGACGGCGGTCCCCGAGACCAAGCAGAACATTCTCGTGGTCGATGACGAGCCGCAGATTACGCGCGTGCTGCGGACCGCGCTGGCGGGCCACGGCTATAACGTGCGCACGGCAAGCGATGGCGACGAGGCGCTGGAGATCATGCGCGAATGGAAGCCGGAGCTGGTCATCACCGATCTGTCGATGCCCAACATGGGAGGGCTGGAGCTGTGCCGGCGGATCCGCAGCAAGATGGCTGTCCCCATCATCGTGCTCTCGGTGCGCGGCGAGGAGAAGCCCAAGGTTGAGGCCCTGGACAGCGGCGCCGACGACTATGTGACCAAGCCGTTCAACATGAATGAACTGGTGGCGCGGGTCCGCGCCGGCTTGCGCCGCGCCGCAACTCCTCCGCCTCAGGAGAACCAGACCAGCATCGACGCGGGAGACTTTCACATTGATTTGCAGACCCGGGTGGTGACCGTGCGCGGCCGCGAGGTCCGCCTCACGCCAAAGGAATTCGATCTGCTCTGCTACCTGGCGAAGAACAGCGGAAAGGTGATCACGCACCGCACTCTGCTGGCTTCGGTTTGGGGCGAGATGAGCACGCAACAACCGGAGTACCTGCACGTGTTCATGAACCATCTGCGTAAAAAACTGGAGCCGGAGGACGGTTCGGTGCGATACATCATCACCGAGAAATGGGTCGGCTACCGCTTCGAACCCGGCGAGACAAAGTAAGCTGCTCCGCGCCGCCTTCGCCGACAGGCATTCCATCCCTATCTTCCTATTACGCGTCACTCCATTTAGGAACAATTTAGAAACTGTTTATCCCTGATTTAGCCCCCGGGGTTTCAAATCGAACCAGTGTGCGGACGAGCGGCCTGCGCTGATGGCCGCCGAGAGGGATGAATGCTGGTGCTGGCGACGTTTCTCGCGATTGGCGTGTTCTTCGCCGCATTTCTGCTGCGCTTCCTCTTTGCCCTGCACTCGGAGGCGCGGCTCGAGAAGGAGCGCGATGCTCGGACGAAGCAGATACCGGGCCGCCGCATTCTCATGGCAGCCGAAGTGTACAAACCCGCGCAGGGGCTCACCGTGACGTACTCGAACCCGGGCCTTGCCTGGCGGGCCGCCGCAACATCCTCGGGTCAACGCTCGCGGTGAGCGACGTGCGCAGCAAGAGACGAGCATAAGGACGCAGCGCTGATACTGGAGCGCGTCGATTCGAAATTCCCCTGCAGAACGGAGCTTCGCGGCAGGACACGGCCAACCTGGCGCAAGGAGGAAAATGGTCTCGCAAGAGACCATTTTCTTTTTGCGTTTGAAACGGACCGCGCTCTGGGTTTGATGAGCCGCTCACGATGATGTATGGTTCAGCGCGTCTTTCGCGAGATCGAGCGGGACAAACAGAAAGTGCTCTGGCGCATGCGCGCTCAGGCGATGTACAGATGATTGTGGGGTACATCGGAGAAGGGAACAGCCTTTGCGCAGGCCATCGTGGACTTTGCAGTAGCTTATGCCGATCAGACCAGGGAGGACTGCGAGGAGCTGCAGCGCTGGCTGAACGGCAGGCGAGCTGGGCGGCAGCGCAAAATCGGGGCAGAGCGGAAAGTAGTCCAAAAATATCCCGGGCCCTGAGTTACGCGAACTCAAGGCCCGGATCGGCGTCCCCAGCGCGCCTGTTGTTGGCGTGCTGGGGGGGAGCCACGGTGACACCTCACAACAGCCGCGGCATGGTTTGCGGTGCGATCAGTGCGAGATCGCAGTCTGCATCGCGGAGGCCTCCATCGCAATCGCACGCGGGAACAGGATGTTGTTCTCCAGGTGAATGTGCTGGTGCAGGTCCTGCTCCAGCGCCTTCAGGCCGCCCATGTATGCGTGATAGGTGGGGCAGGCGTCCTGCGGTACTGTGTACTCACTGGTGAGCTGCCGGATCTGTGCCAGCGCCTCTCCGGCGTCATCGTGCTCCTGCGACATCACCGCGATGGGGCTTGCAATGGTTCCGAAGCAGGCACGCGGGGTCATGCCTTTGCCGGCGAGTGCGCGCTCCAGCCCGGTGACGTAGGGGAAAAGGACCAGCTCCTCCTTGGCCAGGTGCTGCGTGAGCTCGTCGCTCAGCGCCTGCACGGTGGCCTCCAACTCGGCGAGCTCCGGATGGTTGACGCCGTGCGCGGCAGTGACCTTCTTCGCCAGCGCGGTCAGGCGCGGCAGCTCAGTCTTCAGGTACTCATGGTGCTGCGAGTTGATGTGGGCGACGAGCGCCTCGAGCGAGCTCTTGCTCCAGTCGGTCTGCTCAAGCTCAATCTCAGCGGCGGCCTCGGCCAGAGCGGCCAGTACCGTGTCAATCTCCACCGCCTGCTCGTTGCAGGCGACGGCGAGCGGCTTGCGCCCTCCGCAGCAATAGTCGATCCCGAAGCGCTCAAAGACGCGGATGGAGGATGGCTGGCTCAGGGCGATCTCGCGGACGGTTTCAGTAATAGTTGGCATCTTTAATCTCCTCGGGTCCCCAGCGCGCCTGTATCTAGCGTGGCCGGCGGAATCTCCTTGTGTCCTAAAGATAGGACGTTGCGAAGGCGGGCGCAGCGACCAAAGTCACTTCCGCCAAATGCAATAGAATAGGTCGGACACACCGGCTGCGGCCCTTCGACGGCCTCCGGCACATAGGTAAGGAGTGCGAGTGAACAACGCAAAGCGTCCCGATCTGCCATCCGTCCTGCAAAGGGCAGCCCTGTTCTCCAGCCTCTCTCAACCCGAGATGCAGGAGCTCGCCGCCAAGGCGATCCGCAAGACTTTCAGCGCGGGCGAAACTCTCTTCACCGAAGGCGAGCCCTGCAAGGGGCTGCACGTCATCATGCGCGGGCAGGTCAGGATCGTGAAAACCTCGGCCAGCGGACGCGAGCAGGTGCTGGCCGTTAACGTCGCCGGCGAATCGGTGGCCGAGCTGCCGGTCTTTGACGATGGGCCCTATCCGGCAACCGGCGTGGCCGTGGTGGAGACGGAGATCGCGTTCATCTCGCGCAAGGACTTCCGCGAGTACTGCCTGTCCCATCCCGAGGTGTTGCTGAAGGTCCTGGCCTTCGTCGGCGGACGACTGCGCCGGCTCGTTGGCATCATCGAGGAGCTTTCGTTCACCACCACTCGCCAGCGGCTGATCTCGCTGCTGGTGCGTCTGGCGCAGAGCAGCGGCCTCAAGACGGAGAAGGGAGTCGAGGTCATGCTGCCCGGCAGCAATCAGGAGCTCGCCAATCAGCTCGGCACCGTGCGCGAGGTGGTTTCGCGCAACCTGATGCGCCTGCAGGCAGAGGGGCTGCTGGAGGTGGACGCGCGGAAGATCGTCATTCGAGACGTGCGGGGCCTGACGCAGCTGCTCGAGGCGGCATAACAACATTGTTGGGCCACCGGGTTCAAGAAGGGAGGCTATGAACACGCTGCCGATTTTGCTGGGCGCACTGTGCATCTATGCCCTGGCCTATCGCTACTACAGCGCGTTCCTCGCCGCCAAGGCGATGGTGCTTGACGACCGGCGCGTGACTCCGGCGCACGCCTTTGAAGACGGCCACCGGCGCAGTGCTGGCTGGATGCGTGCAGGACTTCACCATCCTTGTTGCCTCCATGCGCCATCGCGGCCGCTCCCTGGCCAACATCGCCGCCTCCGAGATCAGCCCCTTTGCCGGGCTGGTGGCGATGATCGCCGTGCTCTTCATCCTGATTGTCTCGCTGGCGGGACTCGGCATCGTAGTCGTCAACGCGCTGGCCAACAGTCCGTGGGGCGTCTTCACCATTGGCATGACGATCCCGATCGCCCTGGTGATGGGCGTGTGGATGTTCCGAAGCTCCGGCGGCCACGTCAAGGTCGGTGGTCCAAGTGCCTTTGGCGTGGTCTGCCTGCTGGCCGCTGTCGTGGGAGGCCACGCCTTCGCGGCAAGCCGCTTTGCGGGCATGCTCACTTTCACGCCGCACCAGATCACCATCATGATGATGATCTACGGCTTTGTGGCCTCGGTGCTGCCGGTGTGGCTGCTGCTTGCGCCGCGCGATTATCTTTCCACTTATGTGAAGCTGGGCACGATTGCGGTGCTGGTGATCGGCGTCTTCGTGGTGCATCCCAATATTCAGTTCCCGGCCGTCAGCGCCTTTATTCACGGCGGCGGACCGATCATCAAGGGCAAGCTCTTTCCGTTCCTGTTCGTCACCATCGCGTGCGGCGCCATCTCCGGCTTCCACGCGCTGGTGGCTTCGGGCACCACGCCTAAAATGCTGGACAAGGAGTCGGACGCGCGCTTCATTGGCTACGGCGCCATGGTTTGCGAGTCGCTGGTTGGAGTGCTGGCGCTGATTGCGGCCTGCTCGCTTAATCCCGGCGACTACTTTGCCATCAACTGCCCGCCCGAGGTCTTCGCCAGGCTTGGCCTGAGCACCGTGAACCTGGACACGTTTTCGCGCGAGGTCGGCGAAAAGCTCGCCGGACGCAGCGGCGGCGCGGTCTCACTTGCCGTGGGCATGGCAAAGATCTTCCGCGGCATTCCCGGCATGACGCGTCTGATGGGCTACTGGTATCACTACGCCATCATGTTCGAGGCGCTCTTCATCCTGACCACCATCGACGCGGGCACGCGCGTCGCGCGCTACGTCCTCCAGGAACTGCTGGGCAAGGCGCATAGGCCGTTCGCCGACACGAAGTGGCTGCCCGGGAACGTGCTTGCGACCACGCTGGTGGTCGCGGGATGGGGATACCTGATCTATACCGGCAGCGTCAGCACCATCTGGCCGATGTTCGGCACCGGCAACCAACTGCTGGCTACGATTGCGCTGGCGGTCGCCACCACCTTCCTCATTAATATGCGCAAGGCGCGTTACGCCTGGCTCACCGTCGCGCCGATGTGCTTTGTCGGCGTTACCACGATCTCAGCAGGAGTGCTTGGCATCCGCGACATCTTCTGGCCGATGCGCTTGAAGCCGGGGCAGGCTTTTACCGGCTATCTGGACACGGCGCTGATGGTGATGTTCATCGCGGGCGTGGTGCTGGTGCTGGTCGATGCCCTTCGACGCTGGTATCTGGTGCTGCGCGGCGCTCCGGCGCCCGAGCAGGCCTTTGGCCCTCCGCTGACGAACGAAGACGAAGTAAAGATGGGCTGCTGCTAAGAAGCAGGTTTCAGCGTTTCAAATTTGAGCCGTATTGCGGGCATGAGCGTAGAGTCCGCAGGCGAAATCCTGCGCAAAGCGAAGGATCCACCGGCGCCCCGTTCTGACCTTCTTTTTCGCGAGGGCGGGCAGTTAGCTTTCGGCAGATCGTGATTAAAGATGTGAGGGGCCTGACGGCGCTGCTGGAGGCGTCGCAGTAAGCACCAGGCAAGAACTCCGGCCAGAACCCCTGGGAGGTGGTCCAAGCCAAGTTCCTGGACTGCCGCCGATTTGACGCGGGGCAACCACCAAGGGAACTTTGGATTCTAACGCTATCGGCTTTGGAGAGCGGGGCTTGCCGGCAGAGTTTGACGGCTGCGGCGAGAAGAGCGTTTTAGAGCGAGGCAGTTTTGCAAGCTACGCCAGTGATTCCACTTCTGCAGTGCGAGGCAAGCTTTGCAACGAAGCTGCGGTCACCCCTGCTTTGCCCCCCGGCTCGAAAGGGGAATCCATGAACACCCTCCCTATCCTGCTAGGCGCACTCTGCGTCTATGCGCTGGCCTATCGATACTACAGCGCGTTCATTGCCGCCAAGGCGGTGGCGCTCGATGACCGGCGAATTACTCCCGGGAACCTCTATGCAGACGGGCACAATTACGTGCCCTCGCCGAAGTGGGTTTTGTTTGGGCATCACTTTGCCGCAATCGCTGGTGCAGGACCGCTGGTGGGACCCACTCTGGCGGCGCAGTTCGGCTTCGCTCCAGGCTTTCTATGGCTGTTGATCGGCGCTGTAGTGGCTGGATGCGTGCAGGATTTCACCGTGCTGGTGGCCTCGATGCGCCACCGCGGAAGGTCGCTGGCCAACATCGCGCAGACCGAAATCAGCCCCTTCGCCGGTTTGGTGGCAATGATTGCCGTGCTCTTCATTCTGCTGGTTACGCTGGCCGGGCTCGGCATTGTGGTGGTCAATGCGCTGGCAAACAGCCCGTGGGGCGTCTTCACCATCGGCACCACCATACCCATCGCGCTGATCATGGGGCTGTGGATGTTCAAGAGCTCCGCGCAGATCAAGATCACCGGGCCCAGCGTCTTTGGCGTGGCATGCCTGCTGGCCGCGGTGATGGGAGGGCACGCCTTTGCCGGCAGCAGCCTGGCGAGTACGCTGACCTTCACCCCGCACCAGATCACGATCCTGATGGTGATTTATGGATTTGTGGCCTCGGTGCTGCCGGTGTGGCTGCTGTTGGAGCCGCGCGACTATCTTTCCACCTATGTGAAGCTGGGGACGATCGCGGTCCTGATTGTGGGCGTGTTCCTGGTGCATCCCAACATTCAGTTTCCGAATGTGACGCCATTCATTCACGGCGGCGGTCCGATCATCAAAGGCAAACTCTTTCCATTCCTGTTCGTCACCATTGCCTGCGGCGCAATCTCCGGCTTCCACTCGCTGGTCTCCTCGGGCACAACCCCGAAGATGCTGGACAAGGAGAGCGACGCGCGCTTTATCGGCTACGGCGCCATGGTGTGTGAGTCGCTGGTGGGTGTACTGGCGTTGATTGCGGCCTGCTCGATGAATCCCGGCGACTACTTTGCCATCAACACCCCGCCGGATGTCTTCGCCAGGCTGGGCCTGCATACGGTGAACCTGGACATGTTCTCGCGCGAGGTGGGCGAAAAGCTTGCCGGGCGGAGCGGCGGCGCGGTTTCGCTGGCGGTGGGCATGGCGCAGATCTTTCGCGGCATTCCGGGAATGGCGCGGCTGATGGGCTATTGGTATCACTATGCCATTATGTTCGAAGCGCTGTTCATTCTGACCACGGTGGATACCGGCACGCGCGTGGCTCGTTACGTGCTGCAGGAGTTGGTGGGCAAAACCTATAAGCCATTCGCCAATACCGCGTGGCTGCCGGGAAACCTGGTGGCCACCACGGTGGTGGTCGCCGGCTGGGGCTATCTGATCTACACCGGCAACATCACGACCATCTGGCCGCTTTTCGGCACCGGCAACCAACTGCTAGCCACGATCGCGCTGGCGGTCTCCACCACGTTCTTGATCAACATGGGCAAGGCCCGCTACGCCTGGATCACCTTCCTACCCATGTGCTTTGTGGGCGTCACCACGCTTTCGGCGGGAGTGCTGTCGATCCGCAACATCTTCTGGCCGCTGCGCCTGAAGCCGGGCCAGGCGTTCACGGGATATCTGGACACGGCGCTGATGGTGATCTTCATCGCGGGCGTGGTGCTGGTGCTGATCGATGCCTTTCGCCGCTGGTACATGGTGCTGAACGGCGCGCCGGTGCCCAAGGAGGCCTTTGGCCCTCCGGTGACAGAAGAAGGCGAAGTGAAGATGGGCTGCTGCTAAAAGGCAGGTTTCAAGGATTCAAAGTTTCAAGGTTTCAAAGTTGAAGGCAACACGGGCTGAGCACCTGAGCGGGTACCCGGTCCTGACCTGTTTCCTGGTGAGGGCGGGATTTTGACTTTCTACGGCAGGATGCGCCATTCAAGTGGGCGCGCATGGAACGCGCGGGATGTGGGCGCTCAGGCGGACTTTTTCGATTTCGTGACCGGGAAAGCGATCACCTTGCCCATCCGGTTGGGGCGCAACGTGGAGCTTGCGGGGATGAAGCCCTGGGGTCTGTAGAATTCGATCAGTCGCGCCATAATCCACTCACCTGCGCAGAGAAACCCAGCCTCTCCCGAATTGTTGCGGAATTCTTTTTGATCTCGATCTCAGCAGGATTTTTGGCCCTGAATTACACTACCGAGTCACCCATCCGGCAGGCAAACGCCGCAAGAGGTGATGTTCGGGTCATAGCACTCGAAACGAATGAGCCAAGGGGGCGCGGCGATGCCGAAGAACGAGAGAGGTGACTCCGACGAGGCGCCTGAGACGATCGAGGTAGGAACGCCCGCGCCTTCGCCCGTTCAGCGCTCTCTGGAAGGCATGCACAGCACCATTGCGGTCCCTCACCACCAAGCCGGATTCTGGCGCCAGTGGCGCGCCTTTGTAGGTCCAGCCATCCTGGTCAGCGTGGGTTACATGGATCCCGGCAACTGGGGGACGGACCTGCAGGGCGGAGCCCAGTTCAAGTACGGTCTGCTGTGGGTGGTGGCGGTGGCCAGCCTGATGGCGATCTTCATGCAGATGATCTCGGCGCGGCTCGGCGTAGTCGTCGGCAAGGACTTGGCGCAGTGCTGCCGCGACTTCTATCCGCGCTGGTCGCGCTGGCCGCAATGGTTGCTGTGTGAGGTGGCAATTGCCGCCTGCGATCTGGCCGAGGTGCTGGGCTCGGCGGTCGCCCTGAATCTTCTCTTCCACATCCCGCTTCTGTGGGCGGTGATCATCACCGGCCTCGATGTTCTGATACTGCTGGGACTGCAAGGCTTCGGCATCCGCACCATGGAAGCCGTCGTGGTGGTACTGGTAGCGACCATCGGAGTCTGCTACTTCATGGAGCTGTTCGTTCTGCCGCAGACCCAGCCCAGCTTTGTCGAGATGGGCAAGGCGTTGGCCACACCGGGTTTTCGCAAGGCCGGAATGCTCTATGTCGCCATTGGCATCATCGGGGCCACCGTGATGCCGCACAATCTCTACCTGCACTCGGCGCTGGTGCAGAGCCGGCAGTTGCAGAAGGACGACGACTCCATCCGGAGCGCGATCCGGTTCAACAGCATCGACTCCATCGTGGCGCTGAGCGTCGCCTTCTGCGTCAACGCGGCGATCCTGGTGCTGGCGGCCAACGTCTTCTTCGGGAAAGAAAGCGTGGCCCTGCCTACAGGGGAGGTGGTGCCGTTCAATCGCGAGAGCGACTGGATCCGCATCGCCTATCTCACCTTGGCGCCGCTGCTGGGGACCACGCTGGCGAGCACGTTGTTCGCAGTGGCCCTGCTATCCAGCGGACAGAGCAGCACCATCACGGGCACGCTCGCAGGCCAGGTCGTGATGGAAGGCTTCATGCACTGGCGCGTGTTGCCCTGGGTGCGGAGGCTCATCACGCGCACGCTTGCCATCCTGCCGGCGGTCTTTATCATCGGCCTGCGCGGCGACAGCAGCGTCACCGATCTGCTGACGCTAAGCCAGGTGGTGCTGGCGCTGCAGCTCCCGTTGGCGATGTTTCCGCTGCTGCACTTCACCAGCTCGCGCAAGCGGATGGGAAAGTGGAAGCTGAATGGCTTCCTGCTGGGCGCCGGCTGGACGAGTGCTATTCTCATTACCGCAATGGACGTGTATGGACTGCCGGATTCTTTGCAGGCGGCGTGGCATGTCATCGTCGGCGACTGAAGCCAGACAGATGGGTAGGCCGCAAAGATGGGTCCCCGGCGAACCTGACTTTGGCTTGCTGGGGCGGAAGAGTGGCATGTATGTATAACAAGATCCTGTTGACCCTGGACGGCACTTCTACAGACCGGGCGATCATCGACCACATCAAGCAGCTCGCGAAGATCACGCGCAGCAGCCTGGTGCTGCTTCACGTGGCCGACGGCTGGGCGGCAAGGACCTACGGCGCCGACGCCGTGGGTCCGGAGATCACTGAAGATACCGCATACCTGGAGCGCGTGCGCGCGGAGCTGGAGGGTGAGGGCATCTCTACCAGGGCCGAGCTGGCCTTCGGTGAGCCGGCCGCGCAGATCGTCCGCTGGATCGAAAAACACGGCTGCGACCTGGTGGCGATGAGCACGCACGGGCACCGCTTCCTCGGCGACCTGTTTCTGGGCGCGACAGCCATGCGCGTGCAGCATCGCGTCAGCGTCCCCGTGCTGATGCTGCGGGCAAAGTGAATCGGAGGAGCAGAGGATGGAGAAACCGCGGAAAGAGGCCCAGCCGGTGCGGGCGGGGGTGGTGCGAGGGCTGTCCTTTGTGGAGGACGTCGTCTATTGTGGCCTCGGTGTGTTGCTGGCAGTCTATGCGGTCACGCTCCTGATCCGAGGATTTTTCAGCATGGCACACCTGGCCATGGGACAAGCCTCCGGTCCTCATCCGTTTGTCGAACTGCTCGATCAGATGCTGCTGATCCTGCTGGTCGTGGAACTGCTCTATACCGTGCAGGTCTCCTTCCGCGAACACGGACTGGTGGTCGAGCCGTTTCTGGTGATCGGGCTGATCTCGGTGATTCGAAGGGTCCTGGTGCTCACGGCGCAATTCCCCGAGCTGGCGCAGGCGCAGGAGGACAGCTTTCGCCATGCGGTAGCGGAGCTGGTTCTGCTGACCCTGATGATCGTCGTGCTCGTCGGTTCCTTGATCATTATGCAGAGACAGGCCAAGCGGATGGAGAGAGAGACTGCGGTTGCTCTGCCACAGCCCGATGACCGTACATAGCCAACAACGGGCTTGAATGGGGCACCCGCTTCTTTATCCATGTCTGCGAACTTTAGAAAATCTGCAATCCAGCTCCGGTTTGCAGGGCAAAGGACAAGATGTTCTCAAGACTGGCTGCGACTTTAGTCGCTGAACGAGCGGTGTGGCTTGTGGCTTCATGATACAGACTGCCGCCACGGCGATTGCCAGTCCGTCGGCTTTTAAGGATTCCACATGCAATCACAGTCTTCTCCTAAGCTCCAGCTTGCCTTGGGCACAGGGGCCTTTGCCTTCTGCTTTGCGGTTTTTGGCTCGTTATCGGCGATGATGCCGATCCTGAGCAAGCAAATGCATCTCTCCTCCGTTGAAAAAAGCATTGCCGTCGCGATTCCAGTTCTGCTGGGCAGCCTGGGACGCATCCCTCTGGGCATGCTGACGGACCGCTTCGGCGGCCGCTCGGTATTCAGCGTGGTCATGCTGATCTCGATCATTCCGGCCTTCCTGATGGGCACGGTGCAGAACTATCAGCACCTGCTGGTCTATGGCTTCTTCATCGGCATCGCGCTGGCGAGCTTTTCGGTGGGAGTCGGCTTTGTAAGCGGCTGGTATAGCGCCGAGCGCCAGGGCTTCGCGCTTGGAGTCTACGGGGCGGGGAACATCGGTCAGTCGTTGGCAGCCTTTGGCGCGCCCGCCATCGCCGCTGCGGCGGGCTTCCGCTGGGGCTTCTGGACCTTCGGCGTGCTGCTCTCGATTTGGCTTGCGCTGTTTGCGCTGCTGGCGCGCAACGCTCCGCGGCGCGGCGCGGTAAAATCGTTCCGCGAAACCGTGCGTCCGCTGAACGATTCGCGCAGCTGGGTGCTGAGCCTCTACTACTTCCTCACCTTCGGCGGCTTTGTCGCGATGGCGATCTATCTGCCGATCTTCCTGACGGAGATGTTCAAGCTCACGCCGAAGGACGCGGGCATGCGCACGGCCGGCTTTGTTGTGCTGGCAACGCTGATGCGGCCAATTGGCGGAGTTCTGGCGGACAAGTTCGGTGGGCGGACGATTTTGAAATATGTGTTCCCGGCAACGGCGCTGATGGCTCTGTTCCTGGCCTGCCCGACGATGGTCCCCTTCACCATCGGCGCGCTCGGCATGGCCGCCGCAATCGGCCTGGGCAATGGTGCGGTCTTCAAGTTGGTGCCGGAGTACTTCCCGGGCTCCGTGGGCAGCGTGACAGGACTGGTCGGCGCGGCCGGCGGACTGGGCGGGTTCTTTCCGCCGCTGCTGCTCGGTTTCATCAAACAGCAGACCGGGACATTCACGCTCGGCTTTATTTTGTTGGGAATTTTTGCGCTGGTGTGTCTTGCGGTTCTTTTACGGCCCTCGCGCCTGCAGCCGGCGATTGTTGCCGGATAAAGCAGCCGGATAAAGCAGCCGGATAAAGCAGCCGGATGAAGCAGCCGGATGAGGCAACCGGGTGAGGCTCGATGAAAATGAAACAGCCTGAGTTTCCAGTTCGAGGTTCGGACACGGCGCATGCCTTCGCCTGGGGTGTGGCAGTGGCTGCGTCGTTGATTGTGGCCATCCTTGTCGGTAGCCGCGGCCTGAAGGACTTCGACCCAGCGCTGGTCTCCTATGCGGGCGCCTCGGTCTTTGCGGCCTTCGGCCTCGGCTATCGCTATTCGATGTGGCTGCGCAGACCGCCCACTCGCCTGTATTGGTATCGCGGATGGCAGCTGTTTTTGCAGCCCGCAAAGCTGCCCGGAAACCTGCTGCACCTCGCCAAAATTCTCTGGAACAACGTCATCCTGCAGACATTTATTGCGCGTCGCTCGCGCTCGCGCTGGACGGCGCACTGGTTCCTGGCCTGGGGATGCCTGCTCGCTGCGGCGGTCACCTTTCCGCTCTCCTTCGGCTGGGTGCGCTTTGAGACAGCGCGCGACAATCAGGAGATCTACAACGCGTTCATGTTCGGCATTCCCGTCGGTCACTTCCGCCTGGGGAGCCCGATGGCCGAGCTGACCTTCAACATTCTGGACATCGCGGCGGTGATGGTGCTGATCGGCGTCTTTGTCGCCCTGTGGAGGCGCGGAGTCGGGCGCGCCTCGCGCAGCGTCCAGCAGTTCTCAAACGATCTGCTGCCGCTCATCCTGCTCTTTGCCGTTTCCATCACCGGGCTGTTTCTCACCGCCTCCACTCACCTGATGCACGGGCTGCATTACGGCTTCCTCTCGCAGGTGCACGCGACCACCGTGATCTTCACCCTGCTCTATCTGCCATTTGGAAAGTTTTTCCACATCTTTCAGCGCCCGGCGCAGCTTGGCGTGGACTTTTACAAGAAGGCCGGAGCAGAGGGCGAGCAGGCGCGCTGCGTGCGCTGCGGCGAAGCATATGCATCGCGGCTGCAGGTCGAGGACCTCAAGGCCGTGCAGGCCGCCATCGGCGTGCGCTACCAGATGACCGATGGGACGCACTATCAGGACGTCTGCCCCGCATGCCGGCGCAAGAACCTGGCGCTGACGCAGGACGGCCTCTGGAAGGTCCGTGGCGGCGACGTTCGCGAAACCGTCCCGCCAAGTGCGGGTCCCCTGGGAAAGGAGTTTTAGCCAGTGGCAAAGCTTCCAGCAACAATTCCCGAGCTGGTCGAACAGTTCGGCCCTACGCTGCACGCAATTCCGCCCGGCGGCTGGAGCCATGCCGCCAAGGACGAGAAGCTGGTGAAGACGCACTGCTGCTTCTGCGGCCAGCAGTGCGGAATCCAATTGCGCGTGAGCGAGAACAAAGTCATCGGCTTTGAGCCATGGGAGGACTTTCCGTTCAATCGCGGCAAGCTCTGTCCCAAGGGCGTCAAGCGCTACATGCAGGACGAGCACCCGGACCGGCTGAAGTCGCCGCTCGAACGCGTCGAGGGAAGGGGATTCGCGCCGATCTCGTGGGACGCGGCGATGGAGCGCGTGGCCGGCGAGATCCGCCGCATCCAGCAGCAGTACGGCAATGACGCATTCGCTGTGCTCACAGGCGCCTCGCTCACGAATGAGAAGGCGTACCTGATGGGCAAGTTCGCCCGCGTGGCGCTGAGGACCGCCAACATCGACTACAACGGGCGGCTGTGCATGGTGTCGGCCGGTGCGGCTTCGAAGAAGGTCTTCGGCATCGACCGCAGCTCGGGTCCCTGGAGCGACATTCCCAAGGCTGCGGTCATTCTGGTGGCCGGCGCCAATGTCGCCGAGTGCGCGCCGATCACCACCGACTATCTCTGGCAGGCGCGCGAGCGTGGCGGCAAGCTCATCATCCTCGACCCGCGCCTGACGCCCATTGCGCGCAACGCCGACCTCTTCATTCCCGTGCGCTCGGGCGGCGACATTGGCGTCTTCAACGGCATGCTGCACGTCATGATCGAGCGCGGCTGGATCGACCGCGAGTTCATCGCACAGCACACGACCGGATTCGATACCGTTGCCGAAACGGTGAAGAAGTACACGCCGGAATACGCGGCGAAGATCGCCGGCGTGCCGCCGGAGATGATTGTCAAGGCGGCCGAGCTCTGGGGGCCTGCGCCGACCAGCTTCCTGCTGCACGCGCGCGGCATCGAGCACCACACCAAGGGCGTGGACAACTGCATCGCCGCGATCAATCTCGTGGTGGCCAGCGGCCGCATCGGGCGCGAAGGTTGCGGCTACGCCATGATCACCGGCCAGGGCAACGGCCAGGGCGCGCGCGAGCAGGGACAGAAGTGCGACCAGCTTCCCGGCAATCGCGACATCACCAACCCGGCGCATCGCAAGTACATCGCGAGCGTCTGGGGTGTAGACGAGGAGTCGATTCCCGGCAAGGGCCTTTCCGCCGTGCCGCTGGTTGAGGCGATTCACGACGGACGGATCAAGGGGCTGCTTTCGATCTGCTTCAATCCCGGCGTATCGCTGCCGGACGGCAACTATGTCCGCGAGGCGCTGGAGAAGCTGGAGTTCTACGTCAACATCGACTTCTTCCTCTCCGAGACCGCACGCTATGCGGACATTGTGCTCGCGGGCTCGCTGATGGAAGAAGACGAGGGCACCACGACCAGCGTCGAGGGCCGCGTAATCCGCCATCGCCAGGCCGTCACGCCGCCCGAGGGCGCGCGCAACGACTGGGCGATCATCAATGAGATTGCGGCGCGGCTCGGCCATGGCGACAAGTTCAACAAGGCCCCGCGCGAAATCTTCGAGGAGCTGCGCGTCGCATCCAGAGGCGGGGTCTCCGACTATTACGGCATAACGTGGGAGCGCATCGACGAAAGCAACGGCCTCTTCTGGCCCTGCCCGGAGCCGGGCCATCCCGGCACTCCGCGGCTGTATGAAGGCGGGAAGTTCGGGCACGCGGATGGCAAGGCGCACTTCATCCCGATCGAGTGGCGTCCCTCGGCCGAGATGCCGGATGAGGAGTATCCGATCATCCTCACCACCGGGCGCGTGGTCTCGCACTTCCTCTCCGGAACGCAGACGCGCCGCATCGCCGGGCTGATGGAGCAGTACCCGCAGCCGCGCTGTGAGATGCATCCGCGGCTCGCCGAACAGCTCGGCGTCGCCGATGGCGATTTCGTGCGCGTGCAGAGCCGGCGCGGTGAGATCGTGGTGCGCGCACAGGTGGTGAAGACCATCCGGCCGGACACGGTCTTTGTGCCCTATCACTGGCCGCTGGCGCGCTCGGCCAACAATTGCACCGTGCGTGCAATCGACCCGGTCTCCGAGATCCCCGAGTTCAAGATCTGCGCCGTGCGTGTGAGCAAGACCGAAGCTCCCTCCGATGCGATTGCGCAGCTTGAGATGGAGGCGGGAGGCGTGCGATGAGCGAGATGGCGTTCTTCATCGATCATTCGCGCTGCATCGGCTGTCAGGCGTGCGTGCAGGCCTGCGCCGAATGCGACACGCATCGCGGCGTCAGCATGATTCACCTGGAGACGATCCAGCGCTCCGAGAGCGTGCAGACCGCACCGCAGATCTGCATGCACTGCGAAGACCCGATCTGCGCGCGCGTCTGCCCGGCCGACGCGATCAAGAAGACGCCGGACGGCGTGGTGCAGAGCTCGCTGAAGCCGCGCTGCATCGGGTGCTCGAACTGCGTGCTCTCGTGCCCGTTCGGCGTGCCCAAGTATCGCGCCGAGATCGACCAGATGATGAAGTGCGATATGTGCTACGACCGCAGCAGCGTCGGCAAAAAGCCCATGTGCGCCACCGTGTGCCCCTCCGGCGCGCTGACCTTCACCACAATGGAGGAGATCCAGCGCACGCGCAGCGGCATTCCAATCAACACCTGGCGCTTCGGCAACGAGATTGTGAAGACGAAGGTCTACGCAATGGTGCCGCGCGAGGTCGAGCGCGTGGACGTGGGGCTGGTGCAGATCATGCCCACCCCCGCGCCGCTGCCGCGGGACCCCTACGATGTCGCGCTGATGCTTGAGGAGGTTCGATGAGCGTGGAAGAGAGAGAGCGCGCTAAGCCGCCGAAGTGGAGGCAGGACTTTCCTATCGAATGGGAGGGCGACCACTACATCACCCGCCGCGAGATGGTGAAGTTCATGACCCTGGGCTCCGTTCTGCTGGCGGCGGCGAACTGGATCGCCGCGCTGGCCGCAGGGTGGGTCCGTCGCGGCTCGAATGCGGAGCGCTACATCGGTTCGGCATCGGCGCTGGAGCAGACCGGCTCGCTGCTCTTCCGCTACCCCGAGGACGCCGATCCATGCATTGCGGTGCGCACGCCGGAGGGCAAGCTGGTGGCCTACTCGCAGGTGTGCACGCACCTCTCCTGTGCCGTGGTTTACGACCGCAAAGAGAATGCGCTTCTCTGTCCGTGCCATCGAGGTGCCTTCAACATCGATAGCGGCAGACCGACTGCGGGCCCACCCGAGCGGCCGCTGCCGCGCATCCGAATCGAGCAGCGCGGAGACCAGCTCTACGCCATCGGCACCCACCCCAGCACGCCAACGGCAGGCGCGCCGGGGACCCCGGGAACGGAGGCCTAGATGAGTCTCCGAAGCCAGGGAACGACGCTCTTCACCGCCATCCTGTTTCTAGTGGCCACCTCTGTTGTATTGCAGCTTTGGCTGCTTACGGTCTCAACCGCCGCCTTGCTCGATGGCGAGATGCGGACGGTTGTCGCCGCAGCCGCCGGATCTTCGGTGCTGCTGCTCATCAACGCCGGACTGCTTCGCTATGTCTATCGCGTGGACAAGGACGTAGAGGGCGAATGACCCGCGTGTGCTGACAGCGGCAGATGCGGGCGCCAAAGCAAAACCCCACTCAAGCAACAGAAGCTTGAGTGGGGCACCAACTTCGAGTTTAAGTCTACTAGGCTCTGCGCGCCTCAGCGCGGGCTCTGCTCGTAGCGCTTCTGGTAGAACTCCTTGATCTTCTCCCTGTCTTCCTTCGAGAGACCTTTGATCCATTGGTGCTCGGGTTTGCTCATCGCCTCTTTCGTCACGCCCGGCATCAATTCCTCGGCTTCGGGGATGAACTCCGTGTAGAAGATCTTGGCGACGTCGTAGAAGCCATGCCACTGCACGTAGTCGGGGCCGTTCATCGAAGCGCCCATGCGCGCGCGGCGTCCCTGATGGTGCCATAGCTCGAAGTACGTCCACTTGATCTTCGTGTCGAACGGTGTAGTGCTGAGCTTGCCCGCCTTCGACAGCTTGCCCATGATCTCCTTGGCCGGGCCGAAGAACTTGTCATTGCCCAGATTCACTACGCCGTCGAACTGAGTGTAGAAGTTGTCCACCCAGCTCGTGCCATGGCAGTGCAAGCAGACCGACTTCATGTCGGCGCGCTTCTTCTCCCAGTCTTTTTGGCGAATGGCGATCTCCGGGCGCAGGTTCCAGGAGAGCCGCGCGCCCACGTCATGCGTTACGGGCAGCTTCGTGGTCGCGCCCGTGTGGCAGGTGTTACAGGTCGGCGCGACGTTGTAGTCCTTGCCCAGGACCCACTTGTCGGCGTTCAGGTTCATCTGGCCGATCAGCGAGCGGTAGGTCACGCCGTGCTTGCTCTCGGTGTAGATCTCCTCGTGCGGATGGTCGGGGCCAAGATGGCAGTAGCCGCAGCTCTCCGGCTGGCGAGCGATGGCCAGCGAAAACGTGTGCCGGCTGTGGCAGATGGAGCAGGAGCCCTTGCTGCCGTCGGGGTTGATGCGGCCGATGCCTTCATTAGGCCACGTTGCCGGATCGAGCTTCCCATCCTTCAGCACCTTAATGACGCTGCCGTGGCACTTGGCGCAGCCGCTTGCGGCCGCCTGCGGTCCCTCAATGATGTCGCCGAGCACGTTGTCAAGCGAGCCGAGGATCTGGCCAGCCAGCGCGTGGTGGCTGTTCTCAAATTCATCCGTTTCTTTGGCATGGCAGGTGCCGCAAACCTTGGGTGAGACGATCACCGAGATCCGGAAATTGTAGTGCTCGAAGGAGTCGGGCCGGTCCTTGCCCGCCTGGTGACATTCGAAGCATCCAATGCCGGCGCCGGAGTGTTTGCTGGAGGCCCACTGCTGCACCACCAGCGGAGTTGCCTGCTCCTGGTGGCACTTAATACAGGCCTGACTTTCTTTGGAAGCTCCAGCCGCCGGCGTGGCGGCCGCTGCGGTCTGCGTCCACCCGCCCGAAGGAAGCATGAGGGCGAGGGCAAGCAGGGCGGGGACGTGCGGGATTGTACGGCGCATCGACTCTCCTCTTTCTATCTGCCGGAGGCGTGCCAGCCACTCCGGCGCTAAAGGCAAGTTGAGCTACTGTGGGGTAACCCGAAGTAGATGCCGCGCGTGTGGAACGCGTTGTTCACCTCGGGCGACGAGACCACATCCGCCGGCTTTTGGCGCATGTGGGATGATCAAACAATCTTTCACGACGCGCAGCCGGTGCCTGTGACTTAAGTTCTTGACAGGAGATTCGAAAAGAGATATGTCGCGTCTGCGCAAAAATGGCCAAGCCCCGTCGCGAACGAGGCGGGGCCTGGTATTTTGCCGGATTGTGATGTTCTATGCGGCTTCGCGCGCCTGTTCGTTGATGGTGTCGGCGAGCTGAGAAAGTTTGTGGTCTGCTTCCTTCTCTTCCTGCAATGTCTGTTCCAGAAGTTGGGCGAAGTTGGTGCGTCCCAGTTGGCGCGCGAAGGTCTTCACCGTGCCATAGCCGGCGATCTCATAATGCTCCACGCGCTGAGCGGAGGTGATGATGCAGGCATCGGTAACCGATGGGTCGGTGCCCTTCGAGACCAGGTGGTCGCCTTCGGAGATTACGCCCGACATCCCTTTGCAGCTTTCACCCGAGGACTTCTCTCCCAGCTCCGCAAAGATCTTTTCGAGCCGCATGATCTGATCGCGCGTCACCTCGAGGTGCTCCTGCAGCGCGGTTTTTAAGCCGGGATTGGTGGCCTTGTCGATCAACTTGGGCAGTGCTTTGACGATTTGCTGCTCGCCATCGTAGAGGTCGCGCAATTGCTCCACGAAGAGCTGCTGCAGATTATCGATGTTGGCTGAAAATAGGGCCATGGTCGCCCTCCTTTCGGCCTTGAGATGGCCTCGCCATAGCCCCGGTTGCATATGCCGAGCTGTCTATTCAGGCGCTTCTCGGGCGACCGAAATCGCCCACGAGTACTACATATTTTGAGGGCAGGAGAAGCGGTAGATTACGCAAGCTAACAGCGGGCTTGCCGGGGACTCCCATGCGGGGTCTTAACTCGCCCGCAAGGCCGAAGCGGCGGCCAGCCGCTCTGCCCCCGAGTAAACCACAAATCTCCGTCCGCGCAGGAAGCCGACCAGAGTCATTCCAAACTCGCGCGCCAGCTTCACTGCCAGGTCCGATGGAGCAGAGACCGATGCGAGCACCGGAATGCCCGCCACCAGCGCCTTCTGCACGATCTCAAAGCCGCCGCGGCCACTCACCATCAGCAGGGAATTGGAAAGGGGCAGCAGATCGTTGGCCAGCGCCCAGCCGATTACCTTGTCCACCGCGTTGTGGCGGCCAACGTCTTCGCGCAGCACCTGCAGCTCACCGCGCATGTCGAACAGGCCGGCGGCGTGCAAGCCTCCCGTCCTGCTGAAGACCCGCTGGCCGGCGCGCAGGTGCTCCGGCAGTGCGCAGAGCACCTCCGGATCGACGGTGCAATTGGTGTTGGGCGGCTTGATGTTGCGCGCGTGAATCATTTCAATGGAGGCCTTGCCGCAGATTCCGCAGCTTGAAGCAGCGTAGAAGTTGCGCTGGCTGGCGCGCGGGTCGAACTCGACCCCCGCGGACAGCTCTACATGCACGCGATTGGCGGAGTTCTGCCCGCTATCGGCCTCGTGCCACACCGAGAGGATATCGGCGTGTTTTGCGATCAGCCCCTCGGTGAAGAGAAAGCCCGCCGCGAGCTCCAGGTCGTTCCCGGGAGTGCGCATGGTGACGCTGAGCGGATGGTCGCCGATGAGAATTTCCAGCGGCTCCTCGCCCACGAGGTAATCGCTCAGAGGACGCAGGACCCCGTCGCGCCATTCTTTGACTCCGGTGATGGATACAATGCGTGGGATCACGTTCGACTCCTTATCCGGCTGCCCCGTCCTAACCCAGCGGTTGGCCAGTTAACTCACGCCGCCATGTCGTGGCCCGCCGGAACATCGCTGCTCTGCAGGCCGCGCCCTCTGACGATTTCGACCATCGCATTGTAATCTGGCACGCCGCTTGTATCCAGCCTTCCGGCTGCCCAATTCTTCCGGTGCTTCTTCGCGCATTGCGATTTGGCCTTGTCTTCCGCGAACTCTGCCATGGCGCTCTCCTTCAGGGCACACGACCACGTGCCACTCGCACCCTCCTGTGCTTAACCCGCTTAGTTCTGCGAGCTGCGCTCGGAGACTCCCAAAGCAATATGTTGCGCTACTCTCATCGGCGAAATCGTCCGTTTGGATACCCTTCATGATCTCGGTTAGAGCAAGCAAACGCGGGCCCGCAGCCCAATCTCTAACGATTCGGCGGCGCAAGAAGAGGTGAGCAGGGCAGTGGTAACAATCAAACAAGGCGATGCGAAGGATACAGTCCGTCTCCTGCTCAGCCGGCATGGCAAGCTCTTTTCCGAGGAGATCGGAATCGATCTCGCCTCCAATTCGCCCTCGGAATTGTTTTGCTGGCTTCTTGCCTCTCTGCTCTTCAGCACGCGGATCAGCCATGCCATCGCGTCGAAATCCGCGCGAGTTTTGATCCAGCGCGGCTGGCGCACGCCGCAGGCGCTGGCCCGCACCACATGGCAGGAGCGCGTCACCGCGCTGGACGAAGGAGGCTACGTGCGCTATGACGAACGGACTTCTACCATGCTGGGCCACGATGCCGAACTGCTGATTGAGCGATACGACGGAGATTTGCGCAATCTGCGCGAAGAAGCCGCGCGCGATCCGGCGCGCGAGCGCAGCTTGCTGATGGAACTCAAAGGCATCGGAGAGGTCGGCGTGAATATCTTCTTCCGCGAGATCCAGCTCGTCTGGCCGGAGCTGTTCCCATTTGCCGATGCAAGGACCCTCGCAGATGCAAGGTCGCTGCGGTTGCCTGCCTCGCCTGAGGCGCTCCGGAGGCTAGTCCGCGGCCGCCGCGATTTCGTGCGCCTGGTCTCGGCGCTGGTGCGGCTGCGACTGGAGCACAAGCACGAGGACCTGCGTGAAGTGCTTGCAGCATGATGGTTAACCCCCTTTCATCGAACACCCTGTGGTGACCCAAGTCACCGCTTTTCCGGGTTTTTGTGGGGTGTAATGAGTGCGTCTGTAAAGGAAGAAGGAGGGCCGAACGTCATGCCCCGTTCTGAAGACGCGCCTCAAGATCCGAACTCATCCACCTCCAAAGGTCTCAGCCGGCGCAGCTTTTTGCGCACGGCGGCAATTTCGGCCGGCGCACTGGCCGCGACACGCTTTTCCATGCCGGCACTTGCGATGCGAAGCGCCGGCACTGCCACTCGCTACCCTCTGCACATTCCTCCGCTTGCCTATCCCAGCAGCCTCGCGCTCACGGCCGCACCGGCCGTAGCCAACTTGGGAGACGGGAGGCCCTGCTCGGTCCTTGCCTACAACGGCCTGTTTCCTGGGCCCACCCTGCAAGCGAATTATGGAGACTTTGTCTCCGTGCGACTCAACAATGGGCTCTCGGAAGAAACCACCATTCACTGGCACGGCATGATTGTGCCTCCTGCGGCGGACGGCCACCCAAAGGACGCTGTCATGCCGGGCGGAGGCTACCACTATCAGTTTCCCATCATCCAGCGCGCCTGCCTCAACTGGTACCATCCGCATCCCCACATGATGACCGGCGAGCAGGTCAACCTGGGACTGGCGGGGGCATTCATCATCAATGACAGTGAAGAAGCCGCGCTGGGACTGCCTTCCGGGGCATATGAGGTCCCGCTCATCATTCGCGACGCCAACCTCGACAGCAGCGGCAATCTGGTTTACAACCCCACAACGACCGGATTTTCGGGCAAGGTGCCGCTGGTCAACGGGACGCTCAGCCCCAAACTCGACGTGGACACCGCGCTCTATCGCTTCCGCGTGCTCGACGGCGCCAACGCTCGCCTCTTCAAGCTCGCGCTCAGCAACGGCGCTCCCTTCACGCTGATCGGCAACGATGGCGGGCTGCTCGAAAGTTCGGTCCAGCTCACGCAAATTGAGATCTCCCCGGCCGAGCGCCTCGATCTGCTGGTCGACTTCCGCGGGTTGCCGGTGGGAACGAAAGTGATGCTGCAGGACCTCAACTCCGGCTGGGGGCTGCTCGAATTCAACGTGGTGCGGCAGGTGAGCGACGGTCACACCATCCCGACCGCCTTGTCCACCATCACGAAGCTCTCGGGTCCGGTCGCGACCCGCAATTTCAAATTCGAGGGCATGAGCAAGATCAACAACCTGGTCTACGACATGAACCGCATCGACTTCCAGGTGCCTTTCGGAAAGGTCGAGCGCTGGGTCTTCACCACCGGCCACAACGCTCCGCATCCGGTCCACGTGCACGGCGCGTCGTTCCAGGTGCAGTCGCGCAGCGGCGGTCGCGGGATGCTCTACCCATGGGAGAGAGGTTGGAAGGATACGGTCCTACTGAAAGACAATGAGACGGTCGAGGTCCTGATCCTGTTCCAGGACTACACCGGCGAGTACTTATTGCACTGCCACAAGCTGGAGCATGAGGACATGGGCATGATGATGAACTTCCAAGTGGTCTGAGTCAGCAAGGAGTTGCGCGAAGAGAAAAGCCCGGCTGCTGCAGCCGGGCTTTTTGCGGAATCCTTACGCGAGTGCGAACCGGATGTTCGGCTTTGGAGCAGGGGACTTCCGCTAGGCGGCGTTCTTTCTTCTTGGGCTGCGCCTGCGGTCCCAGGCTTCGTCTTCCGTGCCCAGCGCCACATCCATGGCGCTGTCAATGGGCTCGGCGTCTGCGATTCTTCGAGCGCGCGTGCGCCGATCGTGAGCAACATCGTGAGCAACAACGGGCCTGCTCTTATCCGCTGGCGAGGAGCGCCTCGTCTCTTCGGATTTGTTTACATTGGATTTGTCCACATTCTTTGCGAGGGACGGTTTGTTCTGATGTGCGTTATCCGGCATTACGCTACCCTCGTTTCTATGCTGCTGTTGCGCAATACGGCAGCGAGAAGTGTTGCAAGAGCTAATCACGATTCCCGTGCTGTCGCAAGTTGCTGCTGCCGGATCTGCCGGACAAAGTCGCTCATGTGCCGGTAGTGTGAGCCCGCCCAGTAAATGCGGTCACAGACAGGGCAGATGTGGAATTCGTCATAGTGTCGCCGTGTCTTGGGCTGCAGGCGTTCGGCGATGCTCTCCTTGGCGACCACATTTAGAAGCGCATTGCAGCGGAGGCATCGCCGAAACGGTGTGACCGCGCCGAACAAATCGAATCGCGTCAGTACCTCGAGCGTCTGCTGCTTTGCCTCCGTTGCCCGCACGAAATATCCGTAGATCACCTCGCTCCGTTTCAGCAGACCGCAGTCACGAGTCAGCAGAATTCGCTTTTCCTGGTGCGAGGCCCGCGCCAACTCTTCGTCCGTGCTGTTGGTCTGGTACGCGGCATCGAGCCCGAGCAGACGCATGTAAGTCGCCAGCCTGCCAAGGTGCGCATCCAGAATGAAGCGATGGTCCCGCAATGGCGGGCGTAGCTGCGGAAGGGGCGCCAAGTCCAACGCGCCGAATGCCGGATAAACACTGATCCGGTCGCCATCGTGCACCAATTGGCGAAAATTCACCGGGGCGCCGTTGAGCAGGACCAGTTCAACTTCGGGGTGCGGCACGCCCATCGATTCGAAGATGTCCTTCACCGCGGCAGGTAACTCAAACTCATGGCGCAGGGGCCGATGGCGCTGCGATGGCGGCAGGAAATCATTCAGTTGGCCGTAGTAACGAAAGGTGGCGTGCTGTCTTCGGCTAGCGGACATACCGTGTCTCTGTTGTCCAATTTCCCACTTCCATTTTGGGCCAACCCAGAATGACCCTTGGCCTATTCGCCAATCCCGCTTCTGTCCTTGCGAACCTCGATCAAGTTACCAAAGGACAGTGCTGGGTCACGTTACCAGGTGACGGTCATCACGAATTTTTCCCAATCGAAGAGGCTATAAGGAAAACGTACTCTGGCAGGATTTGCAGCTTACGGATAGGTGGATCCGTTGAGCCGCTGCAAAACCTCACAGGGCATTCTACGTTCGCTTTGCTTCGCTCGTTGTCCCCGCACGACGTTGAACTGACTCTGTAAGCAGTACCGCACTCGCACATTTCAGTACCGGGCCCCCAGACGTGAATTCGCGCTGACGCGCAGGTTTAAAGGTGGAGCTCTCATGACAGGTCCTTGCCCGAAATTCCTTTGTAGCTGCTTTTCGCCCAAGGCAATTGCATCTTGTACGCGTAAGACCGCTTCCAGGGCGGCCTTTGTTGTCTACGGTGCCATCTTCATCCTGAGCCTCGCCGGGTGGGCGAGCGCACAGTCCCTTTCGCCGAGCCCCTCGGGAAGCTGGAGGCTGACCGCAGCCATGTCCCACGCCCGTACCGGAGCGGCTGCCGCAGCCATGAGCAATGGCAGCGTGCTGGTGACCGGCGGCGTCGATGCTGCCGGCGCAGTCTCGGCCACGGCGGAGATCTTCGGCCCGAGCGGAACTTTTGCAGCGGTTGCGCCGATGAACGTCGCGCGCACCGGGCACACTGCGACCTGGCTCGCGGCCGGCAGCGGTGGATACGTGCTGGTCACCGGCGGCACCACCGCTGGCGGAGCCCTCGCCGCCTCGGCCGAATTGTATGATCCGGCGGCGAACAGCTGGACCCTGCTGCCCGCGCCTGCCTCAACCGGCGCAGTGGCCACTTCGCTCCCCAACAGCTCGCTCGTGCTCTCCGGCGGGACCGGCTCCGCGGGATTGCTCTCCGATCTGCAGCGCTTCGATCTCGCCACTCAGCAGTTCAGCTTTGCGGGTGCTCTGCCATTGGCGCGCAAGTCGCATGCTGCCTGCGCCCTGCACGATGGCCGCGTGCTGATTGCCGGCGGCGTCGATGCATACGGCAACACCTTGGCATCCATCGAAATTTATGATCCCGTCGCGGGCACCATCTCTCCGGGACCGGCCCTGAACACGCCTCGCGCCAATGCCACGGCCACTACGCTGCTCGATGGCACGGTGCTGATTGCGGGCGGCAGCTACGCCGAGGGCGCGGCAGCCAACGGCAACATCGCCGAGTTGAACTCGGCCGAAATCTTCGATCCCGCGGCGGGCACGATCGTGCTGTCGGCGTCTCCTCTGTCCCAGGGCCGCGCGGGCCACCAGGCATTTCTGCTGCCCAACAACAACAACGTGCTGCTGGTTGGCGGCTCGTATAACGGCACGGACCTCGCCTCATCCGAGCTCTACACGCCCTGGCTCGGCCAGTTTGCGGCGACGGGAGCAATGTCGACGGCGCGCGCGAGCGCAACCGGCGCGGCACTGTTTCCCATGGCCGATGGCCAACTGCTGGTGGCCGGCGGAAGCAACCAGAGCAGCGCCGAACTCTACGGCTTCGCGACGGTTGAGACAGACCAGAGCGACTACGCGCCCGGCACGCCCGTGATCATCTCCGGCAGCGGATGGCAGCCTGGCGAGAGCGTCAACCTGTTCATGCAGGCGATCCCGGATACAGCCAACGTTTCGCCGCTGATTACCACCACATTACCACCACGGCGGATGCGGGCGGCAACATCCTCGACGGCGCCTGGGCGCCGGACGAAACCGACCTCGGCGCACGCTTCTACCTGACTGCGGCAGGCGCAAGCAGCGGCGCGCAGGCCCAGAACACCTTTACGGATGCAAACCACCCAACCACGGCGGTGACGATCAACGGCGGCGGCAACGTCACCCTGGACAGCACAGGTCAGACCATATTCGCTTGCTCTGGCGGTACGGGAGCGTGCGGTTCATTCACGTCAGGAACTTCAAAATCGATTACTTGCAACGCGACGTGCACCGTTACGTGGAATGGCAATTACAGTACTAGGCTTGTC
>WNGF01007852.1_pt1 | contig 40600 bp, 37 predicted proteins | sample 5400641 | NCBI WGS metagenome assembly WNGF01 (sample SAMN13153371, study PRJNA577476) | soil metagenome | isolation source: 80 cm soil or saprolite under grassland replicate 2 | place: USA:California | collected 2016-06-15 | reverse complement strand
CATCGCGAGCGCGCTGTCCGTTTTGACACCGATCGGATGGTTCGGGAAAGCCGGCGCACCCAAGCCGTCCACCGTTGATGATTGGGTGCGTGCCCGATTGCGAGACGCTCGGGTCGCACCCGCCGAGGCGGACGCCCAGATTTAGCGCCAATTCAGAACTTCCGTTCAAATCGGATCTGGACGGAAGTTACAACCGCCCGCCGTGCAGTGTAAAAACATCCTGCATGGCAACCACACGCACTCCGGCACCCGACGACCCTGTCCTGGTGAGTGAAGCGGCCCGCCTCCTCAACAAGAGCGTCGCAACCATTCGGAAGATGGAGGCTCGCGGGCTGCTCCACGCCAGACGAACGGCGAGCGGCACGCGCATATTTACGCCCGGTGAGATCGAGGAGCGGCGCGCAGCAGAGGAGCGGCGCGCAGCACTCGATCGATCTGAGAGCGGCGCGCAGCAGAGGAGCGGCGCGCAGCACTCGATCGATCTGAGAGCGTCGTCACGACGACGCCGGCGGCGTAGCTCCTGATGATCATCAAGCGCGAGCAGCTCGAGATCGCCCGGACGGATGTCACGCGGGCGGAGCTGCGCGAGCAGATGATCGAGTTGTGGGCGCAGGTATTCGAGCACGAGATCTTCGATAGCGATGACGTCGAACGCCTGCGCCGATCGCGCGCGGCGCACCAGGACGTCAACGCGGACACGGTCGCGCGTTTTTGACAACAACGGGTATCATGGGCGCCAAGGCTCCGATCGTTGTTCCGTTTGCATCGCGCTCGACGCGATCGCGCGGGGACGTGTCGGAGTCGGCGACGGCCGCCGCGATCGCAGATTTCCGCGATCCCGAGAGCCAGCGTGTGCTGGCCGCGGCAGCTCGCGACGTGGCCTATGAACTCGGGCGGGCCGCCGCTCGCAACTGGTTCGCCGAGCAGCTCGCCACACTGAAGGGCTCCCGATGATGCGAGTCGCAATCTACGCGCGCTTTTCTTCCGACAAACAATCAGAGGCGTCGATCCCGGATCAGCAGCGGGACTGTCGCAAGTTTGTGGCGCTTCGAGAGGGGTGGACCGTCACTGCCCAGTACAGCGACGCGGCGGCCTCCGGCGCCTCGCTCATGCGCCCGGGCATCCAATCGCTGATGCGTGACGCACGGGCGGGAGGCTTCGACGTGGTCCTCGCGGAGTCGCTCGATCGGTTCTCGCGCGACCAGGAGGATACCGCCGGCCTGTACAAGCGCCTCACGTATGCCGGCGTCCGGATCGTCACCCTCTCCGAAGGTGACATCGGCGATTTGCACGTCGGGCTCACGGGCACCATGAATGCGCTGTACCTGAAAAACCTGGCCGAGAAGACGCGGCGGGGCTTGCGCGGGCGTGTCGCGGCGGGGAAGTCCGGAGGCGGGAATTCCTATGGCTACAGCGTGGTCCGCGTGCTCGAAGGGGAGCCCCGCGGCGACCGCGTGATCGATCCGGCGCAAGCGGCGATCGTGCAGCGGATCTTCCGGGAGTTCATCGCCGGCGCCTCACCGAAGGCGATCGCCAAACGGTTGAACGCCGAGGGCATCCCCGGGCCGCGGGGCGGGGCGTGGAGTCCGAATACGCTCAACGGGAACGTCGGCCTGGGCACCGGCATTCTGAATAACGCACTCTACGACGGCCGCCTCGTGTGGAACCGGCAGCGGTTCCTGAAAGATCCCGACACGGGCAAACGGGTGCCACGGCGGAATGCCGTCGAGGACGTCGAGAGCACCCCCGTGCCGCACCTTCGGATCGTGGATCCTGAGACGTGGGAGGCCACGAAAGCGCGCCAGGCGAAGACCCGCCACACGATGAAACCGGGGATCGTCCACGCGCGCCGGCCGAAATATCTCTTCTCGCGCCTGACGAAGTGCGCGGTCTGCGGCGGCGGGTTCATTCTCTCGTCGCGAAACGATCTGCGCTGCTACAACCACACCGAGCGCGGCACCTGTTCGAACTCGCGCACGCTGAAGCGGCAGGACTTGGAGGCGCGCGTGCTGCGCGCGATGCGTGAGCAGTTCTTCGAGCAAGGCGCCTTCGACGCCTTCTGCGAAGGCTTCACGGCGGAGCTGAACCGACTGCGCCGCGAGCACCGCGTGCAGCTCGAGGCGGCGCCGCGCGAGCTGGCCCGCATCAACCGGCGCTCGAACGAGATTCTCGAATTGCTGCTCCAGGGCTTCCGCGACGAACAGTGGAAGGTGGAGCTTCAGCAGATCGAACACCGCCGGGCCGAACTCACAACCGCGATCGCGGCTGGCGCCATCGACCCGCCAAAGCCGGCGCTGCACCCGCGCATGGCGGAGGTGTTCCGCGAGAAGGCCGAAGCCCTCGCGGCGGCGCTCGAGCACGACGAGCAGCACGACGCCGCGCGCCTGGCGCTCCGCGGGTTCATCGATCGGATCGAGATCCCACCGGGAGACGAGCTGCTCCAGGTTGTCGGGAACTTGGGGGAGATGTTGACCGCCGCCGGGGCTCGGAACGGCTCAGGCCCGGCCGCTGTCGGTTATGGTGGTTGCGGGGGCAGGATTTGAACCTGCGACCTTGGTTGCGGGGGCAGGATTTGAACCTGCGACCTTTGGGTTATGAGCCCAACGAGCTACCGGACTGCTCCACCCCGCGTCAGTGAACACTCATGATACCACGCACGCTCGAACGCGAGCAACGAAACTCGCGTCGACGTTTTTCGGAACTCGTCCATATGACGGGTCGGATGGTCTGCGGTTCACCTCGCTCAGCGGATGAATTTGGCCGGCCTGAAGGCCGGCACCACCGGAGCGCTGAACGCCGGCACCACTGATCAGGGCTTCAGGTTCACCATCACGCCGCCGCCTTTCGGCAGCAGCATCGGCGACGCGTAGAAGTTGCGGCCGTGCCACGTGACCGAGCGGCCGATGATGATCCCTTCGGTCGCGCCGGCGACGACGTCGCTGGCGAAGTGACGCTGATCGTGCATGCGCGAGATGGCGACCATCGACGCCACCGCGTAGGTCGGTACGGCGGCCCTCCATCCGAGATGCTGCTGGAAAACCGTCGCCGCCGCGAACGTTCCCGCCGCGTGGCCTGACGGAAATGCGAATCCTTTCGTCCGCGTTCCATCCTGGCGCAGCGGGCGGTCACGCCTCACGCTGTACTTGATTCCCTGAGTCATCCCTTCCGCGAGTAGGGTCCCTTCGATGAGATCCATCCCCATGTGCTGCACGCGCCGCCGGCCGGTCGCGCGGCCCACGATATACGTCGCGGTCGATGAGCCAAGCAGGAACGGCAACCCGCCAATGTATTTGCCGGGCGTCACGATATTGTCAAACGTCTCGGACCCGCGCAGCCGCCGATTCAGCTTATTGTCTTCCGGATGCACGATGAGCGCGAGCGCGCCGCCGCCCGCCACCCAGTACACACTATTCTTGCGCGGGATGTGCTTCACGTCGTCGCCGAGATTGTGAATCAGTGCCGGAAAGAAACTGCGGGTCGGCTTGTGCGGCTCCTCGCCGGCCGCGACCTGCTGGCCGGTGCCGGGTTGCGCGGGCTGCTGCACAGTCTGCTGCAGCATGACGGCCAGGATCATGGCAATTGTCGTCATAGGCTTATTTCTTCTCGTCCTTGAGAATGAACACGACCTCGCCGGGACGAATGAGTCCGAGCTCCTCGCGCGCGAGCGATTCGATGGCCGCAGGGTCCTCGCGGAGCCGGCGCGCCTCGTCGCGAAGGCGCGCGTTCTCGCGTTTCAGATCATCGAGGGACGCGGAGAGCTGCTGGTAGTGGCGGCGCGCGCGCATCGATTCCAGTAGTCCCTTTTCGCCGACGAGCGCATCGATGACGAGCACGAGCGCCACGAATACCAGCAGGAGGTGCACCCCGCGCCGCCACCACGCCGGCGGGCCTGCCGGTGGCACGCGCTTGCGCCGCAGCGGCGCGACGCCACCGGTTCGCCTGGCTTCAGAAGTGGGCTCGAGGATCGGCGGCATGGACAGGGCAGTCCTTTGTACAATAGTTTCGCTCCGTTGCGGCCGAGAATTTAGGGTACCAGGTGCTCCCATGACGCATGAGTATGTAGTCGTCCTCACGACGCTTCCCGCCGACGTCGACTCCGTGGCCTTTGCCCGCAGCATCATCGACGAGCGGCTTGCCGCCTGCGTGAACCTGCTGGCGCCGATGGAGTCCGTCTACCGGTGGGAAGAGGGAATCGAGCAGGAGACCGAGCGGCAGGTGATCATGAAGACGTCGCGCGAGCGGGTGGTCGCCCTGTGGGAGCGCGTCCGCGACCTCCATCCGTACGACGTCCCCGAGTTCATCGTCCTGCCGATCGTCGACGGCAACGATGCTTATCTGAGGTGGGTCGCCGAATCTACGGCAACGCTGTAATCGCCGCAATTGCCACCAGTGCCATTGCCATAATCTCGTTCGCTGAATTCAATTCCGGCGGTTCTGGCCATTCTGGCAATTATGGCAATGCACGCAGCGCTTGATCGAGATCCTCGATCAGATCCTGCGCATCCTCAATGCCCGCCGAGATCCTGACGAGGCCATCGGTCAATCCGATTTTCGCGCGCCGTTCCGGCGGTACGGATGCGTGCGTCATCGACGCGGGGTGCGAGATGAGCGTCTCGACTCCGCCCAGGCTTTCCGCCAGCGCCATCAGACGGACCCGCTTGCAGACCTCGAGCGCGTTTTCAATCGAGCCCACGTCGAACGTCAACATCCCGCCGAACCCGCGCATCTGACGCTTTGCGAGCTCGTGCTGCGGGTGCGACGGGAGGCCGGGGTACAACACCTGCTTGACCTTCCGATGGCCGGCGAGAAACTCCGCGAGCGCCTGTCCGTTGACGTTGTGCTGCGCCATGCGCACCGACAGCGTCTTCGTGCCGCGGAGAATCAGCCACGAGTCGAACGGGCTCAGAATCGCGCCCGCCGCGTTCTGGACGAACTGCAGCCATTCGAGATCGTCATCGTTGACGGCGACGACGATGCCGCCGATGCTGTCGCTGTGGCCGTTGAGATATTTCGTCGTGCTGTGGACGACCATGTCGGCGCCGAATTCGATCGGCCTCTGCAGCGACGGGCTCGCGAACGTGTTGTCGACGACGACCTTGACGTTGTGCCGGTGCGCGATCTGGCACGCGGCTGCGAGATCGGTCAATCGCATGACCGGGTTGGTCGGGGTCTCGATGAACAGCATCTTCGTCTCGGGACGGATCGCCTGTTCGACGAGATCCAGCTGCGACGTGTCGACATACGTGAACGACAGCTGATACTTCCGAAGCACCCGCTCGAACAAACGGAACGTGCCGCCGTAGGTGTTATCGGTGACGACCACGTGATCGCCGGCCTGGAGAAGAGTGGTGACGGCGTCGATCGCCGCCATGCCGGACGCGAAGGCGTAGGCGGCCTTGCCGCGTTCGATCGCCGCGATGTTCTTCTCGAGGACGAGCCGCGTCGGGTTCTGCGTGCGCGCGTACTCGAAACCCTTGTGGCGGCCGACTTCCTCCTGGACGTAGGTCGACGTCTGGTAGATCGGCGTGATGATCGCGCCCGTTGACGGATCCGGCTCCTGGCCGGCGTGGATGCACACGGTGGAAAAACGAGCAGACTCGGGAAGTTTCACGGCGTTGATGGTACCATCCTTTCCGAGCGCATGAGCACCTCGCGAGGTCCGAACCAGGCGCTTCCAGGGCGCCGGCGCACGCGGCTGCCCGCCGAGGCGGAAGCGTCGCTCTCTGTGCAGGATCTGCTGCTGCGCACGTGGGCGGGGCGCGTCTTCCTCGTGTCCGTGGCGCTGAAGGTGATCGTCGCCGCGCTGCGCGCGATGGAGGCCGTCCCGACGCTCGTCACGATCCTCAGCGGCGTCGCGACCGCCGGCATCCTCGTGTCGCTGGGGTTCTTCGTCTGGCGGCTCTTCGTGCTCACGAAGCGCCGGCTGCTCTGGGCCGTCCGCCGCAAACTGATCCTCTCGTACATCTTCATCGGCGTCGTCCCGTCACTGCTCATCGTCATCTTCTTCCTGCTCGGCGCGATCGTTATTTTCATGAACGTCAGCGCGTACCTGTTCAAGGACGGGTACGACAAGGCGTTGAACGATCTGAGCCTCGCGACGAACGGCTCGGCGTCGGAACTGGCACGGTCGCCAGAATCCGAGACGCAATCGCTTTCGCGCATTCAGCGGAATCTTTCCGCGCGGTACCGCGAGATAGCATTCGCCTACGTTCCCGCGCCGGGCGCACCGGAAACCGCGCTGCGCCCGGCCCAGGCGGGGCCGTGGCGGCATGCAGCGCCGCCGAACAAGGTGCCTGCGTGGATCACGCGGAATGGCTGGTCCGGTACGATTGTCTTGCCGGTGAACGGCGGTGCGCCCGACGAAGTCGATCTGGTCAGCCGTGCGGTGGCATCGGTTGTGATCGATGGAAAACTTGCGGGCTACGTTATCGGCGATCTGCCCGTCGACGACGAGATGGTCCAGAAGCTCCAGGACTCCACCGGGGTCCGCGCGGGCACGTCCACGGTGGTCCGGACACGAGGTGAGGCGCAGCCGGCGGCCCCGCTGACGAACACCGACGTCGATCGAAATGGAGAGGGTGCGTGGGCCACACTATTTCGAAAGAGCGTCATCTTCCTGGACTTCAGCCAGTGGGAGACCGGCGACACACGGCGGGTCAGCGTCGCGCTCAGCTATCGGCCAGGGGATCTGTATCGCCGCCTGTCCGACGCGCAGAAGCTGGAATATCGAGGGACGCAGTTCGGTGCGGCCGCGCTTGCGGGGCTGCTCCTCATCGCGGTGCTCTTCCTGATCATCGAGATGGTCGCGCTCAGCATGGGGCTCGCGCTCGCTCGATCGATCACGAGCTCGGTCCACGCGCTCTTTACCGGCACCGAACGCGTGCGCCACGGCGACTTCGCGCATCGCATCGATGACTACAGCAACGATCAGCTCGGCGAGCTCGCGGGATCGTTCAACGAGATGACCGGCAGCATCGAGGGGCTGCTGCAGACGGCGGCGGAGAAGAAGCGGCTGGAGGAAGAGCTGCGCATCGCGCGCGCCATCCAGATGTCGCTGCTGCCGCGCGGCCCGCTCGACGTGCCCGGTCTCGGCATCACGGCGCTGTGCGTTCCGGCGCGCGAAGTGGGCGGGGACTATTACGACTTCTTCCGGCTGCCCGGCAACCGCCTGGGCCTCCTGATCGCGGACGTCTCGGGCAAGGGCACGTCGGCGGCGCTCTACATGGCGGAGCTGAAAGGACTCGTGCTCGCGCTCAGCCAGCGCTACGACTCGCCGCGCGAGCTGCTGATCGAGGTGAACCGGATCATCTCGGAACATCTCGACAGCCGCAGCTTTATCACCGCAGCCTACGCCGTCCTCGATCTCGAGCTTGGCACCATGCGCTTCTGCCGGGCCGGGCACACGCCGCTGATCTACTTCTCCGGCAGCGGGTCGCTGCCGGCAACGCGCGTGATGACCCCCGACGGCATGGTGCTCGGCCTGCGGATCGAAGGGGCGGAGCAGCTCTTCCCGCAGCTGCTCGAGGAAGTCCGTGTCGACCTGACGCCCGGCGACGTCATCGTGCTCTACACCGACGGGATCACCGAGGCGATGAACGCGGACAACGATCTGTTCGGGGAGCTGCGCCTCAGCCGCATTGTCGAGGAACACGGCCATCTCGATTCGGGGGAGTTGCGCGAGCGCATCATGCGCGAGGTGGAGTCGTTCGTCGGCCCCGCCAACCAGCACGACGACATGACGATGATCCTGGTGAAGGTGGAGCGCGCGTTCGTTGCGGCCGGTCGGGTGGCGGTTTGAACGATCTCGTGGTGATCTTCCGCACGCCGTCGCAGATTGAGGCGGACGTCGTGCGGGGGCTGCTCGAGACGCACGGGGTCGCGACGATGATCTCCTCTGACATGTCGCGGACGCCGTTCCCCCTCGCGGTCAACGAGCTGCGCGTGTCCGTGCACGCGCAGGACGCGGATCACGCGAAGCGGATCATCGAGAGCCATCGCGAGGAGAGCGGCCCGGGCCGCGTCGTGCCGTTCGGCTCGGAGCTCGTGCCGCTCGAGCGGCGCATCGGCTACCGGTTCCGCGACCGCGGGATGCTCGAGCACGCGCTCACGCACCGGTCGCGCGTCCACGAGGACGCCAGCGGCGGCGTGTTCGACAATGAGTCGATGGAGTTTCTCGGCGACTCCGTGCTCGGCTTCGTCGTCGCCGACATGCTCTTCCGGCAGTTCCCGCAGCACAACGAAGGACAGAAATCGAAGCTGAAGGCCTCGATCGTGTCGGCCACGTCGCTCGCCCGCCTCGGCGAGAAGATAGGGCTCGGCGAGTTCCTGATCCTCGGGCGTGGGGAGGAGAAGACGGGCGGCCGGCGCAAGCACGCGCTGATTGCGGACTGCTACGAGGCGCTGATTGCCGCGATCTACCTGGACGGCGGGATCGAGCCGGCGCGCGCGTTCATCGAACGCCAGTTCGCCGATCTGATTGAGGAGGCGCGCCGCACCGGCGCGCATGCGGACTTCACCGAGGATTACAAGTCGGCGCTGCAGGAGTGGCTGCAGTCGCACGATTGCGGGCTGCCGTCGTACCGGCTGGCCGCGGAGCTCGGCCCCGCGCACCGCCGGCTGTTCGATGTCGAAGTCCTCGTGAACGGCGAACCGATCGCCCGCGCCGAAGGGAAGAGCAAGAAAGAAGCCGCCCAGGCCGCTGCAAGGAAAGCCCTCGAGTTGCTGACGACCAATCACTGATTCAGCGATTCGCTGATTCAGCGATTCACCGATTCAGCGATTCAGCGATTCACCGATTCAGCGATTCACCGATTCGCGATTCGGGGATGAGGGATTCGCCCGATGAGGGATGAGGGATTCGTCCCTAGTCAATCTCAATAATTCCCCACGACTTGTCGCGATCGCGATCGGTCTGCGGGGGGCCCGCAAGCGCAAGCGCCGGCTCACTGTGGGGCAGTCTTCCGATCACGTATGCGTGCACCTCGCGCGCGATGTCTTCCTCGCTCGGCGGCACCGCGTGGCAATGGAGCCGCACCCACAGGCGCATGATCGGATCGGTGAAGCTGTAGCGCTTCTGGCGCGACACGATGAGGTCGACGTCCTCGAGCCATGACAGGTAGTCCTTGGTCGATCCCGGCGTGCGACGCAGGCGCAGCGCGATTTCCGTCAGCGTGAGCGGTTCCTCCTGCGCGAGGACATCGAGAATCGCCTTGAGCGCGCCGTACCCGCGCGCGCGGTGCAGGCGCAGCTCGTAAGAGAAGCGGCAGGCCGCCGACATCGCGCCACCCGGGGCGAGCAACGCGCTCAGCGCGCTGACGGGATCGACGGTCCCGCGCGGCGCCATCGCGGCGGACGCCTCCGCGATCATGCGCGCGTACGACGGCCGCCCGTCCGAGATCGCGTGAATGAGCCGGGCGAGGTCGTCGCGCGCGCGATCGTCTTCGTCCTCGATCGATCCCGAGAGCGTGCGCGCCGGGAACGCCGCCGGCACCGTGGCCCGGACCTCCGCCGGCGTGAGCGGCGCGGCCTGGATCATCTCGAAGCGTGCCGGTGCGTCGCGCAGCAGCCGGTGGGTGCGCGCGGCGTAGCGCGTGGTCAGCACGAAGCGATTGCCGCTCGACGCGAGCGCCGCGAGGAGATCCCGCAGTACCGATCGCAGTCCCGGGAAGCTCTCGAACGTGCGGAGCTCCAGGAACTCGTCGAGGAGGAACGTCGCGGGCGCGAACGGCGTCGATTGCCGCATCGCGTCGAGAAACCGCTCCGGCGTCGTGGCAATGCGCTCGACGTCGATGTACTGCGACGACGAACGTCCGATCAAATCGCGCAGACGCAGCAAGAGGGACGTGCGCCCCGACCCGCAGCCGCCAATAACGACGGGAATCCGCGGCGCCGCGCCCGTGGAACCGTCCAGTGCAGCAAGCACCCGCCGCTCGAGGGCGGGGCGCTCCGGAATCATCATCGCAGGGACCCTCCGGAACCTGAAAGTGATGGCATTGTGATGCCGTGCCGCCTGGCCGTATCGATCGCCTCGGGATAGCCGGCGTCCGCGTGGCGGACAACCCCCAGCCCGGGATCGCAGGTCAGCACGCGCTGAAGTTTCTCGTCCGCTTCGCGGCTGCCGTCCGCGACGATCACCATCCCGGCGTGCAGCGAATAGCCGATGCCGACGCCGCCGCCGTGATGGACGGAGACCCACGTCGCTCCCGACGCCGCGTTGAGCAGCGCGTTGAGGACGGGCCAGTCCGCGATGGCGTCGCTGCCGTCGCGCATGTTCTCTGTTTCCCGATTCGGCGACGCCACGGATCCCGTGTCGAGGTGATCGCGACCGATCACGATCGGCGCCTTGAGGCGTCCGCGCCGGACGAGGTCGTTGATCGCGAGACCGAACGTTGCGCGCTCCCCGTAGCCAAGCCAGAAGATGCGCGCGGGAAGTCCCTGGAACGCGACGCGCTCCTGCGCCATCCTGATCCAGCGGCAGAGCGCGGCGTTGTCGGCAAACATCTCGAGCGCGAGCGCGTCGGTCGCGGCGATATCCGCGGGATCGCCGGACAGCGCCGCCCACCGGAACGGTCCCTTGCCGACGCAGAAGAGCGGCCGGATGTATTCCGGAACAAAGCCGGGAATCTCGAAGGCGTCCGTCACGCCAGCCTTCTGCGCCTGCGCGCGGATGTTGTTGCCGTAGTCGAACGTGATCGCGCCCGCACGCTGCAGCGCGAGCATCGCGCGGACGTGCTGCGCCATCGAGCTCATGGAACGCTCGATGTATTGACCGGGATGGCTCTTGCGCAGCGACTCGGCGTCCTTCACGGACAGGGCGGCGGGCACGTAGCCGTTGAGCGCGTCGTGCGCGGATGTCTGATCGGTGAGCACATCCGGCACAATCCCGCGCCGCGCGAGCTCGGGAAGCACCTCGGCGGCGTTGCCTTCGAGCGCAATGGATCGCGAGACGCGGTCGCAGCGATAGCGCTCAACGCGCGCGAGCGCGTCGTCGAGGTCCGTTGCGCGCTCGTCGACGTACTTCGTCGCGAGACGCCGCTCGATCCGCCTCGCATCGACTTCGATCACGAGCGCGATGCCTTCGTTCATCGTGACGGCCAGCGGCTGCGCACCACCCATGCCGCCGAGGCCGGCGGTGACGACGAGGCGGCCGGCGAGGGTGCCGCCGAAATGACGGCGCGCGAGCTCGGCGAGCGTCTCGTAGGTGCCCTGGAGGATGCCCTGGGTACCTATATAGATCCAGCTGCCGGCGGTCATCTGGCCATACATCGTGAGCCCGCGATCTTCGAGGTCGCGGAAGGTGTCCCAGTTGGCCCACGCGGGCACGAGCAGCGCATTGGCGATGATGACGCGGGGTGACCAGGGATGCGTGCGGAAGACCGCGACCGGTTTCCCCGACTGCACCACGAGCGTCTCGTCGTGGTCGAGACGGCGAAGCGACTCGACGATGGCATCGAACGCGGTCCAGCTGCGCGCGGCGCGACCGGAACCACCGTACACGACCAGATCGTCGGGACGCTCGGCCACTTCCGGATCGAGATTGTTCATCAGCATCCTGAGTGCGGCCTCCTGCGGCCATCCTTTGCAGGAGAGCACGGCGCCGCGAGGGGCGCTGACATGACGGCTGACGATATTCATCGGAATGCGGTCTGGTCCACCGAGCGACATCGCGAGCGGCCGGGGAGCGCGCGGCGAAGCAAGCAATCTAGAAACGTACGCGCGCATTGTCAAATTGAAATTGAAAAATTTCTTACTTGACTTCCAACGCGCACGACCTTTCGAGCGATCCATCGACGATCAGTTGAGCAATTGCTTCGATGTCCGGCGCGGGCGGGCGGTCGCCGGCGAGCCGCGGCACGATCGATCGGACGCGCGCGTGGACGCGCTCGAGCGCGTCCGACGTTTTCAGCGGCGCGAGGAGGTCGATCGCCTGGCACGCGCAGAGGATCTCGACCGCGATGACGCGCGTCGCGAACTGAAGCGCACGATCCGCCTTCAGCGCGGCGCCCATGCTCATGCTGACGTGGTCTTCGCGGTTGGCCGACGTCGGGATCGTGTCGACGCTCGCCGGATGCGCGAGTGTCTTGATCTCGGACACCAGCGCGGCGGCCGTCACCTGCGCCATCATGTAGCCGGAATGCAGCCCGCTGTCGGTCGTGAGGAACGCGGGCAGCTCGCTGAGCGCCGGATTGACCAGCCGATCGGAGCGCCGCTCGCTGATCGTGACGAGCTGCGACAATGCGATCGCGCACAGATCGGCCGCGACCGCGACCGGCGCGCCATGAAAGTTCCCTCCGGAAAGAATTTCATCCTCCGCGGCGAACACCATCGGGTTGTCGGTGGCGCTGTTGGCTTCGATCGACAGCGTCTGACGGACCCAGGCGAGTGCGTCGCGCGCGGCGCCGTGCACCTGCGCCGCGCAGCGGAGCGAGTAGGCGTCCTGCACCCGGCCACAGTGCTCGTGCGAATGATTGATGGCGCTGCCGGCAAGCAGCCGCTGGACGTTCGACGCGCACGTACGCTGGCCGGCGTGCGGCCGGGCCTCGTGGATCCGCGAATCGAACGGTCTTACTGAGCCTCGCAGCGCGTCGATCGAGAGCGCGGCAGCGATGTCGGCCGCGCGCGCGAGCCGTTCCGCGCCGGTCACCGCCAGTGCGGCGACCGCCGTCGACGGCTGCGTGCCATTGATGAGCGCGAGCCCTTCCTTCGGCTGCAGCTCGAGCGCGGTCAGCCCGGCCGCCCGCAGCGCCTCGCGCCCCGGCATGATGTCGGCGCGATCGCCAACCGTCGCGTGCCCTTCGCCGACGAGCACCAGCCCGAGATGGGCGAGCGGCGCAAGGTCTCCGCTCGCGCCCACCGATCCGCGGCTCGGTACGATCGGATGCACTTGCCGGTTCAGCAGCTCGATGAGCGCTTCGAGCGTCGCGCGCCGGATTCCTGAGAACCCCTTCGCGAGCACATTCGCGCGAAGCGCCATCGACGCGCGCACCGCGCGCACGGGCAGCGGCTCGCCGACGCCCGCCGCGTGGCTGCGCAGCAGATTCAGTTGCAGCGCGCCGAGCGCGTCGCGCGGAATGCGCGTCTCCGCGAGCGCGCCGAAGCCGGTGTTGATTCCGTAAACCGCTTCGTCACCCTCGGCCATGCGATCGACGACGGCGCGCGCGCGATCGACGCGCGCGGCGGCGCCGGCTGCGAGCGCAACGGGTGCGTTGTCGTCGGCAATCGCGATCACATCAGCGAACGTCAGCGAATCGCCGTCGAGAAGAATCATGGAGATGCGGGGTAGAATACTTCACTTATGAATATCGCGGTGCTCGGTGCGCAGTGGGGTGATGAAGGCAAAGGCAAGATTGTCGACCTGCTGACGCCGCATTTCTCGATCGTTGCGCGCTACCAGGGTGGTCACAACGCGGGCCACACGGTGTACGCGAACGGTCGCAAGTTCGTCCTCCGCCTGCTTCCGTCGGGCATCCTCCACGACGGCATCACCTGCGTCATCGGCAACGGCGTCGTCGTGGATCCGCAGGCGCTCTTCGCGGAGATCGACGAGCTCGGGAAGGCCGGCATCAGCATCGACGATCGCCTGCGCATCAGCGACAAGGCGCATCTGATCCTTCCGTATCACCGCGAGCTCGATCTGCTGAGCGAGGCTCGCCGCGGCGAGCGGAAGATCGGGACGACGTCGCGCGGCATCGGGCCGGCCTACGAAGACAAGATCGCAAGGCGCGGCGTCCGCATCGGTGATCTGGCGAATCCGTCGTCTCTCTCGGAAGCTGTTCAGCACAACGTGGCGGCGCGCAACCGCATCATCGGCGATTCGATCATGGACGCGCGGCAGGTGCTCGACGATCTCGCGCGCGCCTGGGAGCGGATGAAGCCGTGGGTGACCGACGTGTCGCTGTTCCTCGATCGCGCGCGCAAGGAAGGGCGCGCGATCATGTTCGAAGGTGCGCAAGGCACGCTGCTCGATATCGATCACGGCACCTATCCGTACGTGACATCCTCGAATGCGACGATCGGCGGCGTCTGCACGGGGCTGGGCATCGGGCCGCAGGCGATCGATGGCGTGCTGGGCGCGGCGAAGGCGTACACGACACGGGTTGGCGAAGGACCGCTGCCCACTGAGCTCACCGGAGAGATCGGCAATCGCCTGCGTGAGAGCGGCCAGGAGTTCGGCGCCGTCACCGGGCGTCCGCGGCGCTGCGGCTGGTACGATGCGGTCGCGGTGAGATACGCGGTGCGCGTCAACGGGTTGAGCGCGCTCGCGCTCACGAAACTGGACGTGCTCGACGGGTTGAAAGAGCTGCAGGTATGCATCGCCTATCGCTGCCGCGGCGCGGTGCTGACAGAGATGCCCGGTGATCTTGCGCAGCTCGCCGCGTGCGAGCCCGTCTATGACACGCTCCCCGGATGGAGCGCGCCAGCGGCGGGTGCGCGCTGTTACAAAGATCTGCCCGGAGACGCGCAGCGCTACATCGCGCGGCTGGAAGAAGTCACCGGCGTCCCTGCGGCGATCATCTCGACGGGGTCGGCGCGCGAGGACACGATCATCCGCGACGATTCGATCGCCGCGAAGTGGTTCAGGTGAGCTTGACCTTCCTGCAGAACTCTTCGAGCGCTTCCGCGTCCGCGTCCGAAAACTCGACACCTGCACGGTAACGAGGGGCGTCGGTCGGCTTGGGCAGCTCGAATTTCGCCCATGCGATCGCGCCGCGGAAGCGCATCACGAAGTCGTCGTTCGGAATGCTGATGCGCACCTTCTGATTCGGCCGCAGGATCGTCGAGGACAGCACCTGCACCCCGACGACGGACATGTCGACGACGGCGGCCGGATTGCCGTCGACCTGGATCTCCACACCCTGCCGCACGCGATGCCGCTGCGCGCGGCGCGTGCCGTGCCAGTCGAGCGGCCGCGGCGTGGTTTCAACGACGGTCGCTGACGAGGCGGTCGCGGTCGCGGAGCCGTGATCGCCCGCGTGAGGCGCCGGCGCGGGCGATGGGGGTGGCGGTTCCGCCGGCTTCGACGGCTTTGCGACCTGCCGGGAGTAGTCGCCGGTGTGCGACATCACGCGCACCTCGGCGTTACCGAGCTGCGGGTCCGTCTTGATGCGGTTGATGAGCGCCGCGCCGCGCGGCGTCGCGGCGAACAGCCGCTCGAGGACGATGAGCGGCGGACGGTGTTCCAGGATCGCCTGCAGCGCCTGGATCGGTTCTGTGTCCGCGAACCCGAGAAGCTGTCCCTCGCCGGCGAGGCGTTCCTGTAATGCCGGCATCAAGTTGGTGGCGGCAATCACGACCGCGGGCATCGGGCCGAGTCTATCACGCTCGCATTGCGCGATAGAACCGCGCGGGACTCCCTATAATTGACCGTGTGGGCTTGTCACTCCATCCCGGGCGCCTGCGGCGCTACAAGGACGTCGCGCACCTCCTTTATAAGTACGGAAAATCGGATCTCGTCAGGCGCGCGGGGCTCGACGAAGCGATTGCGGACGAGGCATTTGCGGAGCGGGCCGATGACGGGAAGCCCGAGGAGCTGGCCGCGGATCTCGAGCGGCTCGGCCCTGCGTTCATCAAGCTCGGTCAGCTCCTCTCGACGCGTGCGGACCTGTTGCCGTCGCCGTATCTCGAAGCGCTCGGGCGGCTGCAGGACAGCATCGAGCCGTTCTCGTTCGCCGACGTCGAGCGCGTCATCCAGGAGGATCTCGGGTTCAGGATCTCGAAGGGGTTTGCGTCGTTCGACGCGGAGCCGATCGCCGCGGCATCGCTCGGCCAGGTCCACCGCGCCGAACTGCGCGACGGGCAGCAGGTCGCGGTCAAGGTGCAGCGTCCCAATATCAGGGAAGGGCTCGCGGTCGACCTCGCGACGATGGACGACATCGCAAACTTCCTCGATCACCACACGACCACGGGACGCCAGTTCAATTTCGTGCAGATGGTGGCGGAGTTCCGCCGTACGCTTGCGCAGGAGCTCGATTACCGCCGCGAGGCGAACAACCTCGTGCGCATCGCGAGCAACCTCTCCACGTTCCGGCGCATCGTCGTTCCGCGTCCGATTGACGATTACAGCAGCTCGCGCGTGCTCACGATGGAGTTCGTCCAGGGACGGAAGATCACGTCGATCACGCCGCTGATGCGGCAGGACTTCGACGGCCTCGCGCTGGCGCGCGAGCTCTTTCGCGCCTACCTGCATCAGATCATCGTTGACGGCTTCTTCCACGCGGACCCGCATCCAGGCAACGTGTTCCTGACCGACGGCGGCCGCATCGCGCTGCTCGATCTCGGGATGGTGAGCCGGTTGTCGTCGTCGCGGCAGGACCAGCTGCTGAAGCTGCTCCTCGCCGTCAGCGAGGGGAACGGCGACCGCGCGGCGTCGCTGGCGCTGCAGATTGGCGATGCGCAGCCGGATCTCGACGAAGGGTCGCTGAAGCGCGACGTGCAGGACCTCGTCTCGCGTTACCAGGACATGGCGCTCGGGGAACTGCAGGTCGGCCGCGTCGTCATGGAGATCTCGCGCGCGGCGGGGACACACGGGATTCAGCTGCCGCCGGAGCTGACGCTGCTCGGAAAAGCGCTGCTCAATCTCGATCAGGTCGGCCGGACGCTGGCCCCCGAGTTCGACGTCAACGCGGCGCTGCGTCTGGAAGGGCCGGAGCTGATGCAGCAGCGCATGCGCCACAGCATGTCGACCGCCAGCATGTTCACCGCCGCGCTCGAGACCAAGGAGTTCCTCGAGCACCTGCCGGGCCGCGTCAACAAGTTCCTCGACGCGGTGACGAACAACGAGCTGAAGCTGAACATCGAGGTGATCGACGACGGGGCCGTCATCCATGGCCTTCAGAAAGTTGCCAACCGCATTACGCTCGGTTTGCTGCTCGCCTCGCTCATCATCGGGGCGGCGATGCTGATGCGGGTCGAAACACACTTCCGGTTGTTTGGATATCCGGGCTTCGCCATGCTGTTCTTCCTCGTCGCCGCCGGCGGCGGCCTCTGGCTTGCGTTCAACATCCTGACGAGCGACAGGCCGACCCACAAACGTTGATGGTGCGCGTCGTTCTGTTCGATCTCGACGACACGCTCTTCGATCATGCGGGCTGTGCGCGTCAGGCGCTGGCGGCCGTGCAGACCTGCCACGTATCGCTGGGCGCCATGACGCTCGACGCGATCGACCAGGCGCACACGCGGTTCCTGGAGCAGCTCCACGCTGACGTGACGCTCGGGCGCGTGCCGCTTGAAGAAGCGCGGCGCGAGCGGTTCCGGCGCCTGCTCGCCACTGCGGGCGCGGCCCCCGACGACGATCTGGCGGCCCACCTGGCCGCGACATATCGCGAGACATATCTCCAGGTGTGGCGCGCCATCGACGGAGCCGCGGCGCTCCTGGCCGCGGTCAAACAGCGGGCACGCGTCGGCGTCGTGTCGAACAGTCTGCTCGAAGAACAGCAGGACAAGCTGCGCACGTGCGCGCTCGAGCCGTTCGTCGACGAGCTCGTCGTATCGGGAGAGGCAGGCATTTCAAAACCGGATCCCGCGATCTTCCGGATGGCGCTCGAGCGGCTCGACGGCACGGCCCAGGACGCGGTGATGGTGGGAGACTCCTGGAGGGCGGATATTGCGGGCGCGCGCGCGGCAGGCATCCGCGCGGTGTGGTTCAATCCCGCGCGCCTTGCAGCGCCCGAGGAACCCGGCGCCGTGCGGCAGCTGTACGCGTTCGAACCTGTCTCGCACGCCATGAGGATCATCTTTGACGCGCATCGGGATTGATCTCGGCGGCACGAAGATCGAAATCATCGGGCTCGATGAAGGTGGCGGCGAACGCTTTCGACGTCGCATCGCGACGCCGCGCGACGACTACGACGCGACGCTGCGGGCGGTCGTACGTCTTGTCGAGGAAGCGGAGAGGGTGGTCGGACGATCCACGATCGGGATCGGCACGCCCGGCGCGATCTCCCCGGCGACTGGACTGATGAAGAACGCGAACTCGACGTGGCTGATTGGACGCCCCCTGGGCGACGACATGACCCGGCTCCTCGGACGCGACGTCTGCATCGCGAATGACGCGAACTGCTTCGCGTTATCCGAAGCGGTCGACGGCGCTGCCGCGGGGGCGTCCGTCGTCTTTGGCGTGATCGTCGGCACCGGCACGGGAGGCGCCATCGTCGTTGATCGCAAAGTGGTCGTCGGTGCGAACGCGATCGGCGGCGAGTGGGGGCACAACTCGATGCCGTGGCCGGAGCCGGAGGAGTGGCCCGGGCCGCCGTGCTACTGCGGCCGCACCGGGTGCATCGAGACGTTTCTCTCCGGGCCAGGGCTGTCGCGCGATCATTGCCAGGCGACAGGGGAGACAGTGGATGCGATGGAGATCTCGGCGCGCGCGGACGCGGGGGACGCAGGCGCGGAGGCGACGATTGAACGCTACGCGCACCGGTTGGCGCGCGGCCTTGCCTCGATCGTCAACGTCGTGGATCCCGACGTCATTGTCCTGGGCGGCGGATTATCGAATATCGCGCGGCTGTACGAGCGCGTGCCGCAGCTGTGGGTCCCGTATGTGTTCTCGGACCGGATTGCGACGAGGCTCGTGCGCGCGAAGTTCGGCGACTCCAGCGGCGTGAGGGGGGCGGCGTGGTTATAGGCTGGCCTTCAGACCAGCCTTTTTTAAAGCTATGAATTGATCGCCGCGTCGAGCTGCTGTTTCGTGATCCTGAAATGCGACGCGTTCCAGACGGGACGGCCATCACGCAGCAGGATCGCCTGGGGCGTCTCGTGGCGGATGCCGAGGAGGTTCGCCGCCTCATCCGACAGGCGCCGGTGGCTCTGCACGGTAATCAACTTGTAGGCGGCGCGGAGCGCGCCGTCTTCAACGTGCGCGCGCAACTCGTCGAGCGCCCCGCAGCTCACGCCGCACGTCCGGCTGTGTTTGAACAGGAGGACGGGGCGTTCACGCGACTCGGCGATGGCGGCCTCGAGCTCGTCGATATCGGATAAGTGTTTGAAAGGCATCAGGGAAGGAAAATTGTATCGTGCTGCCCGTGTCTGAATCGAGCTCAGCGCTTTATGTGGGCGCCTGATGTGAGCGGGTGTGGAAGCCCGCGGCTTCCAGGTGGCGCCGCACATCAGCAAACGCGGCGCGTCCCCCCTCGGTCAGCGTCACCGCTCCCTTGTTGATCATCCGATCGACGTTGAACATCCGGAAGCGGATCCCTTCCATGTGGAACGCACGAATCGCCACGGCGAGCGCCGCGCACTCTTCGAGAAACGCGTTCACGTTTTCCGATCGGGGACCCGCCTCCATGCTCTTTATGAGACCCTGGAGGCTCTCTTCAGCAGCTTTCCTGTGATCAATACTGGTAGTCATAGGCTTGCCTCGCCGAAGCAACGCCGCGTTCGGGTTGCGAAGGCGGGCCGGGCAGAATCGTACCGCGAATTTCGATGCCATCGCAAGCGCGCAAAGTAAATCTCGACAACCCTGAGCGCGCCCTCGTGTGCGTCGATCTGAACGGGGCGCTCGACAGCTACACCGGCTGGAAGGATCCCGACCACTGGGACGGGCGCGTGGCCGCGTTCAAGGCGCACTGGGAAACATGAGACGCTGACGGCACCTCTCGATGACGCGCTCGAACCGCGCGCGTTCATCCGGGTCGCTCACCGACTGCGACGCCAGCGTCGCGTACCCGAGCCGGAATGCAGGATACGCGACATCAAAGAACGGCAGCCGCCGCGTGACGTCGCGATCTCCTGACAGGGCGGCGTAGCGGGCGACCAGCCGCTCGCGACAGCCGACGTCCATGCCGAACTCGAACGCCGCGGCCGCCAGGTCCCACCCGGCGTCCTGGATCCCCGGGAAGAAATGATCTGCATGGTGGTCGAGCGCATCGACTTTGACGAACCGCCCATCGTCCGTGTGGATCCATTCGTGCGGCATCATGCGGCCGTCGATCTCTGCGGCCGGTGCCGCATCCAGCGCAGCGCGGCCTTCGTCGAGGCCATGCAACGCGTGGTGCCCGGCGATGCCTTCTGCGAGGTTTGTCTCGATCATCAGCTCCAGTTGATCGATCGACGGAGAACGGTGAGCGGGAAAGTGCTGCACGAGAAACGCGAGGTGCGCGGCGATCGCATCACACAATTCGAGCGACGTGCGGCGGCACACTGAACCAGGCACGAATGTCAGCGACAGGTAACCGTCGTCGAGCCCGCAGGGTGCGGCACCCAGCCCCTCAGCGGCGAGCGCTTCCGCACGCGCGAGCTTTGCACGTCCATATCGGCCGAGCCCAGCGAATCGCACGACCGTGTCTTCTTCCGGCCGCCACGTTTTTTCGACTTCGTGCTGCGGTTGCACCGCCGGCCATGCGGCTTCGTCCGGGCCGAGCACGTGACGCCGCCACGCGCCTCCGGACCAGTCGACGCCGCCGGCTCGGTTCTGTTGCACCACCGCGTACCGGCGATGCCGCTGCCAGGTCCGGCGCGCGGCGTCCGACCTGAAGGTCGAACCATCCGCGTTCCAGCTCGGGAACAAGATCACCTGGGAAGCCGGAACGCCGAGTGCGACGAGCGCGTTCGCGACGCAGGCAAACGACGATCCGCTCAGTCCCGGCCCCTCATCGATGACCAGGTAGAAGGATCCAGCGGGCGCGTTGCGCAAACAGGCGGTGAGATCATCGCGCATCGAGAGCCGTCGCTCGAATGGATGGCCGTGGGGCCGCACTGAATACAGATCGATCCCGACGCCGCGTCGCGCGAGCGCCGCGGCGACGACGGCTGACAGGCTGGTGCCGATGCTCCGAGTGCCGATGCACACGCATTGCATCGGGGAATACTCATCGGCGAAACGTCTCGCCGAAGTGGCGTACACGTACGGATGCAGTCCGTAATAGGCGTATCCCTCCGAAAGGCGCATGACTAATTGACGGGGAAGCGACTCCGTGCGGAGCGTGGCGAGTTGATGCAGCACGTTAGCCGCATGTGCGGCGGTGGAATGTCGTTCGCAGCCTGCAATGACGGCGTGTCCGGCCGCTAACGACGCGCCTCGCAAGCAGCGCTCGAGATGGTTCGTGCCGTCGCTGTCGGGAAACAACTGATCGATCAGAAGATCGACGGCGGTGTCGCGCCCGGGCCTCCGCGCCGCCGCCTCTGCAGCAGCCATCACGGCAGTGAGCGCCGTCCCGGCGTCACACGTGTACTCGTTGTCGCGGTAAACAAGCATGGGCTCTGGCCACCGATTCAACTCGCGTGCCCGATCGTGGTTTAATTCCTTTCGTGACTACGAAGGACGCCGAACCTGACGTCCGGCCGGCCGGCCGGGCGCGCATCGAGGCCCCCGACATCAGCGAGAAGGGGGGGCTCAAGGACGGGCAGCCGCAGCGATCCGACTCGCGGCTCTTCATGCAGCTCCTCGCATTTGGCGACTGCACCGACGCCGAATCCGTCGCCTCGTACCTCGACGGTGTCGCCGACGGCGTGGTGGTCTACGAAGACCTGAACGATCCTCGCGGTATCGCCGTGCTGACGATCAGCGAGGATCCCAATGTGTTCATCAACCGCGTGCGCCCGCGGCTGACGGCTGGCGCGATGAAGGGACTGACGCTGAAGCCGCAGTTCACGATGTTCGGCCGCACGTACTCCCTCGGCTACGAGCCCGATCTCCACGAAGTGCTCATCGAGCGCCCCCGGCGTACTGTATTGAATTCCGACTGGCCGTGGGCGATTTGGTACCCGCTTCGTCGCAGCGGGACGTTCGCGCAGCTGCCGGAAGATCAGCAGCGCGTGATCCTGAAGGAACACGGGCAAATCGGGATGGCATTCGGCGCGGCGGACTACGTGCACGACATCCGGCTGGCCTGCCATGGCCTCGATCGCGACGACAACGACTTCGTGATCGGATTGATCGGCAAAGATCTGTTCCCGTTGTCAGCCCTCGTGCAGATGATGCGCAAGACGCAGCAGACCTCGCTCTAACTCGATCGTCTCGGCCCGTTCTTCGTCGGCCGGAAGGTGGTGACTTCGTGAACGGCTCAGAAATCCCGCGGCGGCCCTTCGGACGCCACGATGAGCTCGTCTCGGCGCTTGCACTCGGCGGCTACCACCTCGGATCGATCGCCACGGACCGCGAGGCGATCAGCGTCGTGCACGCCGCGATTGACGCCGGTGTCACGTTTCTCGACAACGCGTGGGAATACCACGACGGCAAGAGCGAAGTGCGGATGGGCAAGGCGATCAGGGACCGCCGCGATCGCGTGTTCCTCATGACGAAGGTGTGCACGCACGGGAGGGACGCGAAGACCGCGATGCGTCAGCTCGAGGAATCACTTCGGCGCCTGCAGACAGACTACCTGGATCTCTGGCAGATCCACGAGTGCATCTATTACAACGACCCCGAGCGGCACTTCGCCAAAGGGGGCGCCGTGGAAGCGCTCGAGCGCGCGAAGAAGGACGGCAAGGTGCGCTATATCGGGTTCACCGGGCACAAGGATCCCGAGATCCACTTCGCGATGCTCTCGTACAAGTATCCGTTCGACAGCTGTCAGCTCCCGCTGAACGGCTTCGACGCGAGCTTCAGCAATCGCAGCTTCGAACAGCGCGTGCTTCCTGAATTGATCAAGCAACGCATCGCACCGCTCGGGATGAAGAGCATGGGGGCGGGGCAGGCGGTCAAGCGCAAGGCCGTCACACCGGCCGACGCGCTGCGCTACGCGATGAGCCTGCCCGTGACGACAACGATCAGCGGCATTGACTCGATGCGGGTGCTGAACCAGAACCTTGGCGTCGCGCGCGGGTTCACGCCGATGCCGGAACGGCAGATGGCCGCGTTCCGGAAGCGCATCGCAGACGAGGCGCACGACGGCCGTTACGAGTTATACAAGACGACCGCGCAGCACGACGGACCCGAGGGGCGGAAGCAGCACGGCTTCCCCTCGCCGGAGGAGCTCAGCGCGTAATCGCGGTTCGCGTGTCGCGGTTCGCGATTCGCGGTTCGCGGTCCGATTACATTCGTTTGAGCGCGTCGACCGCTTTCGCGGGCAGGCGCTGCCTGCACTTCCAGTAGTCCTGCCATGGATCGCGGCGGAGCGACGACAGCCTGCGCTCCGCCGTCGCGATCGTCCACGCCGACGGATCCAGCGCCGTCGTGACTTCATCCCACCTCAGCGTCATCGACACCGGCCCGCCTGGCCGCGCGCGGGTCGAGAACGCGGCGACCGACGTGTTCGTGCGGTTGTTGCGCATGTAGTCGATCAGGATCTTTCGCTCACGCCCGGCCTTCGCGAACGTCGTCGTGTACAGCGCCGGGTCGTGCCGCTCGATGGCCTCCGACAGCGCGCGCGAGAATTCGAGGCATTCGCGCCAGTCGGCGTGCGGCGCGAGGGGCACGACGACGTGCAGCCCCTTCCCACCCGTGGTCTTCGGAAAGCTTTCCAGTCCAACCGTCTTCAGCATCTTGCGGACGAGCCGCGCGCTCTCGACGACTCTGGCCCATGGAACATGCGCGCCGGGATCCATGTCGAACACGATTCGATTCGGGAGATCCACCGTGTCGATGCACGTGTTCCAGGTGTGGATCTCGAGTACGTCCATCTGCACGAGCGACACCACCGCCGCGATGTTGTCCGCGACGAGATAGTCGCCGACCTTCGTTTTCTCCTGGATCTTCACGCGTCGAAGCGCAGGGGGCGCCCACACCTTCGAATGCTTCATGTAGAAGCAGTCCCCTTTGAGCCCCTCGGGGCACCGCACGAGCGTCAGGGGGCGGCCTTCGACGTGTGGCACGATCCAGTCCGAGATCCGCTCGTAGAAGCGCGCGACGTCCAGCTTCGTGAACGCCGGGTCGGGATACATCACGCGATCGGGATGGCTGATGCTCACCCCCGCGACGGTGATTCTTTCTGTGTGCTTCTGGCTTCTCCGCGCCTTCGCCGAGGCGTCGGCGGGCAAACCCGTCTCCTTTCTTACTTCCGTCGGCTTCTTGTCGCGCCGCAATCCCTGGAATGACGGATGCCGGATCTTTCCATCGCCGGTCCACTCGCTGAAAACCACTTCTCCGACGAGCGACGGCTTGACCCAGTGCGCGTTCCTGCCGAGCCACCCTGCTGGACGCGGGGTAAACGGACATCCGGGCTGTTCGATGGCATCGAGCTTCCGCCGCAGATCGAGCGAGCTCGCGGTGGTAAACCCCGTTCCGACTTTCCCCGCGAAGACGAGCCGTCCCTCGTCGTCGTAGTAGCCGGCAAGCAGCGCACCGATCCCCTGCCGCGCGCCTTCCGGATCGGTGAACCCGCCGATCACGAACTCCTGGCGCAGCACGCATTTCGTCTTCACCCACGCATCGGTTCGCCCGGTCTTGTATTCGGAATCGCGGCGCTTCGAGACGATCCCTTCGAGCTTGAGGCGGCACGCCTCCGCGAACGTGCGGGCTCCTTGCCCGACCACATGCTCGGAGTAGCGGATGCGGCTCCGCGCGCCAGGTTTGCCGACGAGCCGCAGCAGCTGTTCCTTCCGCTCGGAGAGCGGCCGTCGTATCAGCGTTTCACCGTCGACGTGCAGGAGGTCGAACACGAAGTAGACCAGCCCCCGCCGCGAGCCGCCGCTGAACGCGTTCTGCAGATCCTGGAAGCTCGTGCGGCCATCCGGAAGCACGATGGCCACTTCACCGTCGATGAGCGCGCGGCGCACCCCGAGCTTCAGCGCGGCTTCGCAGATGTCGGGAAAGGCTTCCGTCCAATCCTTGCCGTTTCGGCTGATCAACCGCACCCTGCCGTCGGCGATACGGCACCCGATGCGGTAGCCGTCGTATTTCATCTCGTGAAGCCATTCGTCTCCTTCCGGAGCGTCCTTCACGAGCCGGGCGAGCTGTGGTTTGTAGGAGGGGATTGGTGAGGTGCCGCCAGGCGAACGCCGCGCCAACGGTCACCTCTCGCCGCTGGACGGCGTGAGATCCGGCGCCGATTCGTCCCGTGATTCGAGGCGATCGTCGCCGCGCTCGTCCCACACGTTGGCCGTCGCAAGGGCCCTGATCTCCGGCAGCTGCCGCGTCTTCCGGATGGATTCCGCGCGCGGGCTGTTGAAGCCCCACTCGCGCACGTCGATGGTAAAGCTGAACCTCGAGATCATCGGCCCGCGCGTTAAATCAATGTCGTCTTCCGGACATGTCATGGCGGTGCCGCTCGCTGATGAAGAGGCGATGCCACACGAGTTCTTCCGGAGGCGCAATCCGCACGGGGCACGCCGCCAGAATCCCCGGCCGGCTATGCTCGATCCACCCCTTGTCGATCACCGCGACGCCGTTCCCCATCCCGTAAATGAGGTCGACGAAGTGCTCGCCCATGGTGGCTTTCGCGAGCCAGTGCTCGTCTTCGAGCCGTGTCCTGAACCCCGCCGCGCGCAGGGCCACCGCGGCGTCGACGACCGACGCGGGTTCGAAGAACAGATCGAGGTCCTTGGTCTTGCGGTAAATGCCGGTGTGCTCATAAATCGCATATGCGCCCGCGACGATGTACGGCACACCTGCGGCGTTCAACGCTTCGAGCGCCCGCTTGTAGATCCCGCGCTCTTCATCGGGGATCCAGAAATCACCATGCGTCAGCGACTTGCGCTCTTCGGGGGTCAGGCGCGTGGGTCGCCGCATCAGGTTCGACACATCTACCTCGTCAGTGCCGTCACTTCCGACGGCGGACTGAAGAGCAGCAACACCCGCGCCAGTCTCGTCCGCCTGAAGGCGGACACTACTTCTTGTCGCAGCGGTCGGCGAGCTTGTTGACGCTGCTCACCTCGAGCCGACGCATGTCGAGCTGTGTCTGCGTCGAGATGGTGGGCGTTCCGCTGGTGCCGGTCGGCTTGTTTCGTGGTGAGGTCGCGGGGCTCGTCGTGGACACCTGCTGCTCCGTGCTCAGCACGCCCGTGACCTCCACACGGTTCCCCACATTGTCGCGCAGGTTCACACCGTTGTTGGACGCGAGCACGTACGTGGCGGGGCTCATGCCGTCCTTCGTTTCAGACGTGGTCAGCACATATGTATCGGATGCCTCGCCCGCGCGGAGGCAGCCGGTCACCGTCACTGGCTGATTGACGGCCTGCGGCGGTGTCTGCGTCTGCACCTGGGCGGTCGGCGGTGCGTTCTTGTTCGAACGCCGGCACGCCGTCGTCGAGCCGGCGCCGTATGCGAGCGCCGTGATGGACAGGCCGATGATCAGCGAATTTGCACGCATGAAAACCTCCTCGAGTGATCTCGTGATGTCCTGTGCAGGATGTGAGCCAGCCGGAGTGCGGCTGTGCTCCCCGCTGCTGCTTACGGACGAGCCCTTTGAAGGCCTTGACCTGCGGCAGAGCCGCGACGTCGGTGCCAACCCTGCGGGCGCGCGCGGCGCGCGAGCGCTGCGTGGACGTGGCTGGTCGCGAAGGGAGGAATATGCGCGTTCTCGCCACGTTCCGGAGCTCGCAACTGTTGCGCAGTTCGCCTCCGCACGTCCGTTCAATGCGACAACCGGCGTCGACAACAATGGCGACGGCACCATATCGGATCGGCCTGTCGTCAACGGCAGCGTGATTGGGAGGGGTACAGCGGCGGCGGGCCTTCCGAACATCGATACCCCGCGCATGGTGCAGTTCCAGGTGCGGCTGCAATTCTGATCCACAATGTGGCGTGCCCTTGCTCGCCGCGGTCCTTGTCGCCGCGCTGACCTCTGACCAGGCGGCACCTGCCGCCGCGCCGTTCACGCTCGATGCCGCGCTCGCCGCGGCGGAATCCCATAATCCGATGCTGGCGGCCGCGCGGCTCGGGAGGGCCGCGGACCTCGCCGGGATCGGCGTCGCGCGTCAGCGGCCGAACCCGGAGGCCTCGTTCGAAGCGGGGCGCGACACGCCTCATGACGCCTTCAGCGTCGGCGTGCCGCTCGAGTTCGGCGGCAAGCGCGCGCGCCGCGTGGACCTCGCGAATGCCACGCTTGCGCGCACGACGGCGGAGATCGCCGTGCGGGCGCTCGAGATTCGTCGCGCCGTCCGGCTCGCGTACTTCGAGCTCGTGGCCTCGTCGGCGCGCGTGCAGGTGACGACGGAGCTGCGCGGGTTCGCGGAGCGGACGCGCAACGCCGCGCGCGATCGGTTTCAGTCAGGCGCCGCCCCGCGGCTCGAGGCGCTGCAGGCCGAGCTCGCGCTCGCGCAGGCGGACAACGAGCAGGAGGCGGCGCGTGGACGGCTCGGCGCCGCGCGTGTCGAGCTGAACACGCTCATCGGCCTGGCGCCGGCAACCCCCGCGGCGCCGTCCGACTCCTTCGACATCGGGACGATTCCCGGCGATCTCGCAGCGCTCGTCGCTCAAAGTCCGGACATCGTCGCGATCGATCGCGAAATTGACGAGGCGGTTGCACGCGAGCGGCTCGCGCGCACCCTGCGCACGCCGGATACGACGATCTCTGGCGGGCTGCTGCTCGATTCGCCGCCGGAGTTCACCTATGGATGGAAGGCCGGGCTTGCGATGACAATCCCGGTGTTCACGCGGCACTTGGCGGATGTCAGGGTCGAGACGGCGCGCGTGGTGCAGTTGCGCGCCCAGCGTGAGGCCCGGCTGACGGAGTTGACGGGGCAGGCGTCCGCGGCCGCGGCGCGCGCGGCGGCGGCCCGCCGCCGGTATCTCCGCTATCGCGACGAGATCGTTCCGCAGCTCTCGACGGTCGAAGCGATGGCTGAGGATTCGTACCGCTCGGGGCAAACCGGGTTGTCTGCGTTTCTGCAGGCACTGCAGGCCGCGCGCGAGGTGCGGCTGCTCGCGACAGACGCCGGCCTCGAATTTCAGCAGGCGCTCGCGGACCTCGAGCGCGCGCTCGGAGGACCGGTTCGATGACGTGCACGCGCCTGCTGGCGGTCACGGCCGCCGCGCTGCTCCTGTTCGGGTGTCGCCGTCGACGTGGCGAAAACCGGATCGGTCCGCGAAGCGATCGCCGCAAGCGGCGTCGTCAACGCCGCGCCAGGGGCCGAGCTCCTCGTCACTGCGCCCGAAGGGGCGCGCATCATCGAGATGCCGAAGGCTGAAGGGGACCGCGTTCGCGCAGGCGACCTGCTGGTGCGCTTCGAGATCCCGTCCCTGACGGCGGGCGCTGCCGCCGGCCGCGCGGAGATCGAGCAGGCCGAAGCGCGCGTCGAAAACGCCAGGGCCGCGAGGGAGCGGCTGTCCGGCCTGTTCGAGCGCGGCGTCGCGGCGAGGAAAGAGGTCGAGGATGCCGAGCGCGAGTTGCGGGAGGCCAACGCGGCGCTCGCCCGGGCGCGGAGCGCGAGCGGCGCCGCGAACACGCTCGCGGGACGGACGATCGTGCGCGCGCGGTTCGCGGGCGTGATCGCGAAACGCTGGCACAATCCGGGAGACCTCGTGGAGCCCGGGCCCTCGGATCCGATTCTCCGCGTCATCGATCCGAATCGTCTCGAAATCGTCGCGGCGGTGCCGGTCGGCAGCCTTGCGCGCGTCGCTGCGGCGGCGCCGGCCCGCATCATCGATCCGGCCGGCGAACCGATCGAAGCGTCCGTCATCGCCCGGCCCGCGGCGGTGGAGCCGGGAACTGTCACCGCGCCGGTGCGATTGCGTCCAGCGTCGGCCGCCCGTCTGACCGCCGGGACTTCCGTGCAGGTGGAGATCCTCGGTCCCGAGCGAGCCGGTGTGGTCCTTGTGCCGCCCGCCGCCGTCATTCACGACGGCGAAGATTCGATCGTGATGACGGTGAGCGGCGATTCGAAGGCTCACCGCAACGAAGTCGAGGTCGGCGTCGTCACGTCCGATGCCGCGGAGATCCGCAAAGGCATCAAGCCCGGCGATCGCGTGATCATTCGCGGGCACAACGGACTTCCTGACGGCGCGTCCGTCACGATCGGGTCATGAGCCTCTCCGGCCTGGTCGATCGGTACGGACGTGCAATCCTGCTCGCCGTCGGCCTGATGGCGGTGGCCGGACTCGCCGCCGGCTGGACCCTTCCGAGCAGCATCTATCCCCGCCTCGAGTTTCCGCGTGTGGTCATCATTGGCCACAGCGGAACGTTGCCGGCGCGCGCGATGATGCTGTCGGTCACGCGGCCGCTCGAACAGGCGGTGATGGAGGTGCCCGGCATCCGTCGCGTGCGGTCGACCACCTTCCGCGGCGCCGCCGAGATCTCGGCGCAGTTCGAGCCCTCCACCGACATGGTCGTCGCGCTCCAGCAGGTGCAGGGGAAAGTGGACGACGAACGTCCATCGCTGCCGGAAGGCACCGACCTGATCGTCGAGCGCCTGACGCCCGCGGCGTTCCCGATGTACATCCTGAATCTCAGCGGGTCTGTGCCCACGGCGGATCTGTACGACTACGGGTTTTACGTGATGCGGCCGCGCCTCGCTCGCGTTGCCGGCGCAGCGCAGGTCTCGGTTAGCGCAAGCGACACGCGCGAGATCGAAGTGGTCGCGGATCCGTCGAAGCTGCTTGCCGCGGGCCTGACGGTCCACGACGTCGCGGTCAGGCTGAAAGAGGCGAATCAGCTTGCGCCGGTTGGACGTTATGCGACAGGTGGAGTTCAGCAGCTGGTGCTCGCGTCCGGTCTCTGGCCGTCGATACCGGACATCGCGCAGACGCCGGTGTCCGTGCGTCCCGAGGGGGTCGTGCGGGTCAGTGACGTCGCGACGGTCTTCCCGGGTTCCCCCGATCGCGTCGGGTTGATCACCGGCAACGGCCGTGACGTCGCGAGCATCAGCGTCTCCCAGCAGGTCGGCGCGAACATCCTCGAGATCGAAGCGGGTGTGCAGCAGGCGGTCGACGAGCTCGCGCGCGCGCTTCCCGCCGGGCTTCACATCACGAAGGTGTACGACCTTGCGGAGTTCGTGCGGGCGTCGATCGCGAACGTGCGCGACGCGATCCTGATCGGCGGATTCCTTGCCGTCGTGATCCTGCTGCTGTTCCTGCGCGACTGGCGGCTCACGCTCGTCGCCGCAGTGACGCTGCCGCTGGCCGTCCTCATGGCGTTCGTCGTCATGCGTTTCTTCGGCGAGTCGATCAACCTGATGTCGATGGGCGGTCTCGCGGTCGCGATCGGGCTGGTCATCGATGACGCGGTTGTCGTGGTGGAAGGAATCCATCGGCGCGTCCAGGACGGATCGCCGACGCCGGTCGCGGATGCCATTGGCGATCTGACCGCACCGATCGTCAGCTCCACGTTGACGACCGTCGTGGTGTTTGCGCCGCTTGGCCTGTTGTCCGGCGTCGTGGGGCAATTCTTCCGCGCGTTGTCCCTGACGTTGTCCGCCGCGGTGCTCGCGTCGCTCATCCTTTCGCTGACCGTGATTCCTCACCTCGCGCGCTGGGGCATCATCCGCGATCGTCCCGCCGCGCCGCATCAACGGAACCGCATCGACGCGCTCTACGCCCGCACCCTGCGACCCTTCGTGGGGCGCCCGTTGCTCGCCCTGTTCGCAGTCATTCTGCTCGCCGCCGCCGGCGCGGCCCTGTACTTCGTCGTCGGCACCGGCTTTCTGCCGCGGGCGGACGAAGGAGGCTTCATCATCGATTACCTGACCCCCGCCGGCACGGCGCTCGAGGAGACGGACCGGCAGCTGAAGCACGTCGAAGCCGTGCTGCTCAAGACGCCGGAGGTCGCGTCGATCCAGCGGCGAACAGGATCGGAGCTGGGGCTGTTCGCAACGCAGCAGAACACGGGCGACGTGCTCGTGCGCCTCAAGGCGCGCAATCAGCGCAGCCGTTCCTCCAACGAGATCATCTCCGATCTGCGCGACAAGCTCGCGCAGGCCGCGCCCGGGATGGACATCGAATTCGTGCAGTTGCTGCAGGACATGCTGGGCGACCTCGAGGGAAATCCGACGCCGATCGAGGTCAAGATTTTTGGAGACGATGCGAGCGTCCTCGCGGAGCTCGGCGACGAGGTCGAGGGGCTCCTCAAAAAGACCGAAGGGCTCGTCGATATCGTGGGAGTCCAGCAGGGGAATCCGGAGTTGACGTGGCAGATCGATCCGACCGCTGCGGGACGCCTTGGCTTGACGGTTGCTGACGTGCAGCAGCAGATTTCGGCCGCCTGGCTCGGAGAAATTGCGACCGACTATCTCGCGCTCGACCGGAACATCCCGGTGCGCGTACGGTATCCGGACCCGATCCGTTTCAATCCGGCGCGGCTCGGCGAAACGATCGTCCGCGGGCCGGAGGGGCGCACCGCGCCGGTGTCGGCGCTCGCGACGATTCAGCCGTCGACAGGACAAACGCTGCTGACGCGCGAGAACCTGCGGCAGGTGGCGCTCGTGAGTGCGCGGCTCGAGGGCCGCGATCTCGGAAGCACGGCCGCCGAGATCAGGGCGAAGCTTCGCAAGCTCACGCTGCCGGTCGGCTACACGTGGGAAGTGGGTGGCCAGTACCTCGCGCAGCGGCAGGCGTTTCGAGAGCTGCTCCAGGTGCTCGCGATTGCATCCGCGCTGGTGTTCGTGATTCTCGTGGTGCACTTCCGGGCGTTCAGACCGGCGATCCTGATCCTTGGCGCGGCGCCGCTGTCGCTCGCGGGCGCGCTGCTCGCGCTGCTCGCGACCGGCACTGAACTGAACGTGTCGTCCGCGATGGGGCTCGTGCTGCTGATCGGGCTGGTCGTCAAGAACGGGATCGTGCTGCTCGATTATGCCGACCGCGAGCGGGGGCGCGGAGTGCCGGCGCTCGAAGCCGTCTATGGCGCAGCGCGCGTGCGGCTGCGGCCCATTCTCATGACCACGCTGTGCACGCTCTTCGGCCTGGTGCCGCTGGCGCTCGGTCTCGGGGCTGGAGCGGAGCTGCAGCGGCCGCTGGCGCTCGCAGTCATCGGCGGTCTGACGTTATCGACGCTGATTACGATTTACCTGATTCCCGCGCTCTACGTCGGGGTGCATCGAAAGGCGTAATGGAGCAAAGCCGCCAGCTGCACATCCCGCTGGCAACGATCGTCAAGATCCTGCTCGTGGCGGTGGCGATCTGGGCGCTCGTCAAGCTGGCAACGCTGAGTGCGCTGGTGCTCGTCAGCGTCGTGCTCGCGATCGCCTGCGAGCCGGTCGTCGCGTGGCTGGAACGCAGGCGCCTGCCGCGGTGGCTCGCCGCGACGCTTGTCGTTGGTGTGATTGCGGCCGCGCTGATCGTCTTCTTCACGCTCTCGGGGACCTCGCTGGTGTCACAAGGCCGCCAGCTGCTCGAGAGCCTTCTGCGGTTCCGCCAGTCGCTCGCGAAGGTGCTGCCGCGGCCGCTCGCGCAAGTCGTTCGAGGCAGCGGCACGCCGAACTCCGATGCGGTGACGATCGCTGGCTATGCCGTCGAAGCGGGCCGCATCGTCGCCGTGGCCATTATCGGTGCGGTCATTGTCGGCATCTTCACGCTCTACCTGCTCATCGAGGGGCGGAGGACGTGGGCGTGGCTGGTTGCGTATGTCCCGGCGCGGAACCGCGACAAGGTCGAGGAGACGGCTGCCGCCGCTTATGGGGCCGTGCTCCACTACGTCGTCGGCAACATCGCCACGTCAATGTTCGCCGCCGTCGTCGTGTTCGTGGCGCTGACCGTGTTGAAGGTGCCGGCCGCGCTGCTGCTGGCCGCGCTCGCGGGGATCTGTGACTTCGTGCCCGTCATCGGCTTCATCATCTCGGCCGTGCCCGCGGTGCTGCTCGCGCTGACCGTTTCGATGCCCGTCACGCTCATCGTCGGCGGGATCTACGCTGCCTACCACGCGGTCGAGAATTACCTCATCGCGCCGCGCGTGTATGGCAACCAGCTGCGCCTGTCCAACCTGGCCGTATTGCTCGCGTTTGCCGCCGGCGCGGAGCTGTTCGGCGTCATCGGCGCGCTGCTGGCGCTCCCGGTGGCGGCGATGTACCCCTGCATCGAAGATATCTGGCTCCGCGATTACCTGGCTCGCGATACGGCTGAAGGACACCGGCGCATAGAAAAAGGGCGAAGCTCAATCCCTCGTCTGTGATCGGCGAATCCCTGATCCTTGGATCGTGATTCGCGGATACGCGGATTCGGAGATTCGCGATGAGGGATTCCCGATGGCGGATGAGCGATTCCCAATTAGGGATTGTTCTTGAGGGCCTGAGCCGCAACCCGTCCACTGGCCCACGCCCACTGGAAATTGAACCCGCCAATGCGGCCATCGACATCGAGCATCTCGCCGACGAGATGCAGCCCGGCGCATCGCCGGGATGCCATGGTTGACGGATCGATCTCGTCCAGCACGATGCCGCCGGCCGTTGCCTCCGCGTAGTTGTAGCCGCGGCTCTCGGTGATCTCCAGCGGCCGCTCGACCAGCGCGCGCGTGACGCGGCGTCGATCGTCCCGCGAGAGCTGCGCCAGGACCGTCGATCCTGTGATGCCGAGATGCTCGAGGAACACCTGTGCGACGGACGCGGGCAGCCACTGAGCGAGCGCGTTCTGCAGCGATGTTCTTGGCTGCGCCGCGCTCAGGTCCGTGAGCCGGTGGTCGACCTCCTCGAATGTGTGTCCGGGGACGAAGTTGACGGTGAGCGCCGTGTCCCGGCCTTCAAGGCGGGCGCGCAGCCAGTGCCGCGACATGTCCAGTGCCGCGGGGCCGCTGACGCCGAAATGCGTCCACAGCAGCGCACCCGTAATCCGGTTGGCAATCCGTCCATCGATCCAGAGCGCGAGCTCTACATCCTGCGCAACTCCTGCGACCTGCGCGTGAAAGCCGCGGTCCGCCGTGAGGGGCACGAGCGCAGGCGTTGTCGGAATCACCGTGTGTCCAAGCGCGCGCGCCATCTCGAATCCGGCGCCGTCGCTCCCGGTCTTCGGCAGCGATTGCCCACCCGTGGCAAGTACCACGCGCTGCGCCAGGATCGCATCCTGGTTCGTCTCGAGCGTGAAGTCGTCACCATTCTTGCGCACGGCACTCACGCGCGTTGACGGCTGGAGCACTGCGCCGCTGGCGTGGAGCTCGTGCAGAAGGGCGTCGAGCACGTCGCGAGATCTGTTGCTGTCGGGAAAAAGTTTGCCGTGCGGCTCCTCGTGCAGGGACACGCCGATTGACGTGAACCACGCGACCGTCTCGGCGACAGGGAAGGCTCGCAGCACGCGACGAATGATGGAAGGCTTGCCGCCGGAGAAGTCGCGCTCGGTGACAGCGATGTTCGTGACGTTGCAGCGCGAGCCGCCGCTGACGAGAATCTTGGCGCCAGGTTTCGCGGCGCCGTCGACGATCACCACCGTTCGCGACGGGTTCAGCCGACGCGTGAAGATCGCAGTCGCGAGGCCTGCCGCGCCTGCGCCGACGATGACCACGTCATTCTTGATGCGTTTTTACCTTTTACCCTTTTTACGTTCGACCTTTTCAGCTGCGGTCGCGGCGAACCGCGGGTTTAAGTCCGCGGATCTTCGTTGCGCGAAGCGCGGCGATAATCTCGTCGGCCATCTCCTCCGGCACTTCCACGAGTGAGAAGCCGTCGGCGATCTCAATCGCGCCGATGGCGCGCGATTCGACGCCGGCTTCACCGGTGATCGCGCCGACGAGATCGCCCGGCCTCACGCCGCCACGGCGTCCGGCGCCGACAAAAATGCGCGCGAAACCGTGATCTCCGCCTTCATGGCCCTGGCCGGTGACGCGGCCGCGTGCGGACTTCAACGGCCGCGGCTCTCGGCGGATCGACCGGTGATCCGGCGCCGCGGTGACCGCCGGGATCTCGTGGTCATCCCCTTCGCCGGCGACGGCGACGTGCGCCAGTTGCACCGCCGCGGCCGCAATGTCGACGATGTCGAATTCGGTCGCCAGTGCTTCGACGACGACGCGCGTGCCGTCGACGTTGCCCGCGAGCAGCCGCTCGCGGAGCGCCGCCCGGGTGATGTCGAGCCGCTTCGTTCGCAGATCGGCAACAGTCGGCACGGTCGCGACCTCGATCTTCTGCTTGGTCATCGCCTCGATGCTGCGAAGCAGGCGGTGCTCGCGCGGTTCGGCGAGCGTGATGGCGGTGCCGCCGCGCCCGGCGCGGCCGGTCCGTCCGATCCGGTGCACGTAGGCCTCGGCCGCCGCGGGCACGTCGTAGTTGACCACGTGCGACAGGCGTTCGATATCGAGCCCGCGAGCCGCGACGTCGGTGGCAACGAGCAGCTCCGCGGCGCCTTCGCGAAACCGTCCCATCACCCGATCGCGCAGCCGCTGCTCCATACCGCCGTGCAGCGCTTCCGCGCGATGGCCGTGCGCGTTCAGCATCTCCACCAGCGTGTCGACTTCGAGACGGGTGCGGCAGAAGACGAGGGTGGAGGCAGGGCTTTCCATCTCGAGCACGCGCTCCAGCGCCGCCGGCTTGTGCGGGCGCGCGACGATGTAGGCGATCTGCCTGACGCGCGGGAGCTTGCCGGCCACCGGCTTCTCGCGCGCGATCGTGATACGGGCGGGATCCTTCAAATGCCGTCCCGCAATCGCGGTGATTCGCGAGGGCATCGTCGCCGAGAAGAGCGCCGTCTGGCGTCCTGTCGGCGTGGTCTCGAGGATCGCCTCCAGATCGTCGGCGAACCCCATGTCGAGCATTTCGTCCGCCTCGTCCAGCACGAGCACGGAGAGGCGATCCAGCTTGAGCGTCCCGCGGCGGAGATGATCGAGCGCACGTCCCGGCGTCGCGACAATCACGTGCGGACCGCGTTCGAGCGCGCGAATCTGCTGCAGCATGGGAGCGCCGCCGTAGAGCGGCAGCACGCTGATGCCGGCAGCGCGCCCGTACTTGTGCACCGCTTCGGCCACCTGCATCGCGAGCTCACGCGTCGGGACCAGGACGAGGCCGGCGACGCGCTGTTTCAGATCGGTGCTGATGCGCTGGAGCATCGGCAGCGCAAAGGCCGCCGTCTTCCCCGTGCCCGTGGCGGCCTGCGCCAGCACATCGCGGCCGTCGAGAAGCAGCGGAATTGTTTCGCGCTGAACGGGCGTCGGCTCTTCGTATCCGAGCGCCGTCAGCGCGCTCAGGGTGCCCTCGCCAAGCCCGAGCTGGGAGAAACCCGAGGCCGTGCCTGTCTTCTTCTGTGTCATGCGCTTGCGAGCGTCGACGTGTATTCCTCGTACGTGCCCTTGAAGTCGGTGATCTGGCCGTTGTCGAAGTGCCAGATCCGCGTGCCGACTTCTTCGATGAGGTCCTGGTCGTGCGTAACCAGCAGCACTGTCCCCTCGAACTTCTGCAGCGCGATGTTCAGCGCATTGATTGATTCCAGATCGAGGTGGTTCGTGGGCTCGTCGAGCACGAGCACGTTGGGCTTCTGCAGCATGATGCGGCAGAAGAGCAGGCGCGCCGCCTCACCGCCGGACAATGCCTCAGTCGGCTTGAGCCCCTCTTCGCCGCTGAAGAGCATCTGCCCGAGCAGCCCGTGAATATCCTGCCGCGCCGCGTCGGGATCGAAACGGTGCAGCCATTCGACTGCGGTCAGCCCCTTCTCGATCGCGCCGGTGTGATCCTGCGCAAAATAGCCGATCGAGACCTCGTGTCCCCAGCGGACGCAGCCCGAGTCGATATCGCCCGGTGACGCCGGCAGGTTTGGCGTGTCCGCCAGCAGCGCCTTCAGCAGCGTCGTCTTGCCCTGGGCGTTCCGTCCCACGAGCACGATCTTCTCACCGCGATTGACGATCGCGCTGAAGTCCGAGATGACCGGCGTGCCGCCGTGTGCCTTGCTGACCCCTTTAATCTCGATCGCCGTGCGACCCGAGGGGCGATTCATCGGGAACTTGATATAGGGGCGCTGGATGTTCGACCGCGCGAGCTCGGTCGTCTGGAGCCGCTCGACTTCCTTGCGGCGCGACGTGACCTGGCTGGCGCGCGTGCCGGCGCCGAACCGCGCGATGAAGTCGTTCAGCTGCGCGATCTTCTTCTCGCGCTGCGCGTTCTCCGACTCGATCCGCGAGCGGATCTGCGTCTTTGCGACCACCATGTCGTCGTACCCGCCGGTGTAGCTGATGATCGTCTGGTAGTCGATATCCGCGATGTGCGTGCAGACCGAGTTCAGGAAGTGCCGGTCGTGCGAGATGACGATCAGCGCGCCTTCGTAGCGAACGAGGAACTCGCGGAGCCAGTGGATCGAGTCGAGATCCAGGTGGTTCGTCGGCTCGTCGAGCAGCAGCGCCTGCGGGTGTCCGAAGAGCGCCTGCGCGAGCAGCACGCGCACCTTCTGGCCCCCCTGCAGCTCTCCCATTTGCCGCTCGTGCAGCTCGTCGGGAATGTCCAGACCCTGCAGCAGGATCGCTGCATCGCTCTCCGCGGTGTAGCCGTCCTCTTCGCCGACGACTCCCTCGAGCTCGCCGAGGCGCATGCCGTCGTCGTGCGTCATGTCGGCCTTGCTGTAGAGCTCCTCCCGTTCGGCGAGCGCCGTCCACAGCCGGTGGTTCCCCATGATGACGGTGTCGATCACGCGGAACTGATCGAACGCGAACTGGTCCTGCCGGAGGATCCCCAGCTTGTTCGGGCGAACGACCGTCCCCTGCTGCGGCTGGAGCTCGCCGGTCAGCAGCTTCATGAACGTGGATTTGCCGGCGCCGTTCGGGCCCGTCAGGCCGTAGCGTCGCCCCGTCGAAAAAGTCGTCGTCACGTCCTCGAAGAGCACCTTCGAGCCGTAACGCATGGATATGCCGTGAACTGAAATCATGAGCTCTCTGCCTACGCTGTTATGAGGAGTGGAACCATTCATTATACCGCGAACCGCGATATATCGAGCATTTCCACGCAGACCTGGAGCGTTACATGAGCGCACCATTTTCGTCGCTCGCGGCGTCCCTCGGGCGGCCGCGTCACCCATTGTCCGCGCCAGTCGCCCGACGCGGCGGCACAGGGTCGCGGTAGCGTTTCGGTGGTGCTGGCCTTCAGGCCAGCCGAACTCGGTGGTGCTGGCCTTCAGGCCAGCCTAATGAGGCCTGTCGCGTCCGGTGAGATTGTCGAGAAACTTCACCAGCGTGTCGATCCCTTCCGGCTTGTAAAAGAGGAACGCGCGATGGCGCGTGATGAACATCTGGTCCGCCTCGGTAAGGAAGGAGCCGGTGAAAATCAGGATCGGCGCTTTCTGGAATTCGGCCTCGCCGCGGATCGTGCCGAGCAGATCGAGGCCGGTGCCCTCCTCCTGCAGGCGCACGTCGAGGATCAGCGCCTGGATCGAACGGGACCGCAGCAGCGCCCGCGCTTCGTCGAGCGTGGCTGCGGTCACCGCTTCGTAGCCATACCGTCCCAGCAGCCGCGCCATGGCCGTGCGGACCTCCGATTCATCATCGAGTACGAGCACCGTGGGCTTGTCCGGCATCCGCGTTCGGCGCTACACCGTGTCAATCGGCGGCAGGCGCGTGCGGATCGTCTCGAGCAGGCGATCGAAGTCGACTGGCTTCGGCAGGCAGTCATCGGCGACCACGAGGATCAATGGCGGATGCAACAGTGACAGGATAACCCATTGCTCCGTGTGCCCAGCGTGTGCGCTCGTGTTGACTTTCAACAGGACATGTGGGACTCTCCTGTTGTCTTTCAACAGAGGAGCCGTGCATGACCGTTCCCCCGCCGAGTGACGTGCCCTACGGCACGCTCGACCTGATGGTGCTGAAGACGCTGCACGCGATGGGCCCGCAGCACGGCTTCGGCATTGCCCGCCGCATCGAGCAGATGGCGCGCGGCGCGCTCTCGCTGAACCAGGGGACGATCTATCCCGCGCTGCTGCGGCTCGAGCAGCAGGGTCTCATCACGAGCCGCTGGGGCACCAGCGACAACAACCGGCGCGCGAAGTTCTACGCGATCACGAAGGCGGGGGAGAAGCACCTCGCGGCCGAATCGAAGCAGTGGGCGCGCATGGTGGCGATCATCAGCGGCGTCCTGGAGTCCGAATCATGAGAACGCTGCGGTCGATTCTCGCACGCCTCACCGGCGCGCTGACGGGACCGCATCGCGATGCGGAGCTCGACGAGGAGCTGCGATCGCATCTCGCGATGCTGGCCGAGGAGCACGAGCGCCGTGGACTGTCTCCTGACGCGGCGCGCCAGGCGGCGCTGCGCGAATTCGGCGGCGTGACGCAGATCACCGAGGCCTATCGAGCGCAGCGCGGTCTCCCGTTCCTCGACACGCTCGTCCAGGACGTGCGTTATGCCTTCCGTATCTGGCGGCGCGCACCGGCCTTCAACCTTGTCGTCATCCTGGTCCTCGCGCTCGGTATCGGTGCGAACAGCGCGATGTTCACCGTCGTCAATGCGCTGCTGTTCCGGCCGCTTCCCGGCCGCGCCTCGCATCTCGTCGGCGTCTACAGCCATGACCCGGCACAGCCTGACTCGTATCGCGCGTTTTCGTATCCCAATTACGTCGAGGTCCGCGATCACCGTGACATGTTCGACGGCGTGCTCGCGCACACCTTCGCAATGGTCGGAGTGGCGCAGGGGGATATCACACGCCGCACGTTCGTCGAGGTCGTGTCATCGAATTTCTTCTCGACAATCGGCGTGCAGTTGGCGGCGGGTCGACCCTTCACCGCCGATGAAGAGCGTCCGCGTTCCAACGTGCCGGTGGTCGTCGTCGGCTACCGCCGCTGGAAAGATGCGGGGCTGAACCCCGCCTTTCTCGGGAGCACCATCCGTATCAACAGCCGCGACTTCACAATCGTCGGCGTCGCGCCGCCGGGATTCACAGGGACGACGGCGCTGATCTCTCCGGATATGTGGCTGCCGCTCGGTGTCTTCGACGGGGTCGTGAACGACATCTTCCGCAACAACGGCGCAGGCCTGGCCGATCGCGCCAACGCGGCGCTGAACGTCGCGGGGCGCCTGAAACCCGGTGTGTCGCTGGCAACGGCGAACGCGCGGCTCGAGGTGCTGGCGGAGCAGCTCGCGCTGGCTTACCCGGCAGAGAACCGGGGCCAGGTCTTGAGCGTGAGCCGGTTATCGCGGGTCAATATCAGCACGAGCCCGAGCGACGATACCGGCCCGGCGATCATGTCTGCCGTCATGATGCCGCTCGCAGGCGCCGTGCTGCTGATCGCGTGTCTCAACGTGACGAACATGTTCCTGGCGCGCGGCACGTCGCGCAGAAAAGAGATCGCGATACGGATCGCCGTCGGCGGCGGGCGTCGCCGAATCATCCGGCAGCTGCTGACGGAGAGTATCCTGCTCGCGCTCGCAGGCGCTGCGCTCGGGCTTCTCATCGGCGCCTGGACAATGCGGCTGCTGGTCGCGTCCTTGACGCCGATCCTGCCGATGCCGCTCAATCTGGATCCCCGGCCGGACCTGAATGTGCTGCTGGCCACCACGGCCTTCGCGGTGCTGAGCACGATCGTGTTCGGCCTTGCTCCCGCTCTCAAGCTGTCGCGCGCCGATGTGGTCAGCGATTTGAAGGACACAGGCGCGGACCAGCGCCGCGCCGACAGGCGATTCGGTATGCGCGCGTGGCTGGTCATCGGGCAGGTCGCGATCTCGCTGACCCTGATGATCGCAGGCGGCCTGTTTGCGCGGGGCGCACTCCAGGCGTCCTCGGGAGACCCGGGCTATCGCTACGACCGGTTGCTGCTCGCGAGCATTGATCCGAGCCTCGCAGGCGCTGACGAAGCGCGCGGGCGCGTGCTCGTCCAGGCGGCGCTCGAGCGGCTGCGCGCGTTGCCGGGCGTGGAGGCGGTCGGCGCGACGTCGCAGATTCCCTTTGGGGAATTCCATGAAGGGCGAGC